>OGJU01000266.1_pt1 | contig 62846 bp, 59 predicted proteins | sample 1572251 | NCBI WGS metagenome assembly OGJU01 (sample SAMEA2582144, study PRJEB24529) | metagenome | biome: Human gut stool | place: China | collected 2011
CCATCATCGGATTGTTCAAGTGATACTTGAGTTCCGGTATGTCTGTATAATAATTAGCCATCTTTACTTACTGTTCTTTTTGTAATACTTAATCATCTTAGGAATCACCTCTTCTACCGTACCATTGATTACGTAATCGGCGATCGTATTGATCGGGGCGTTCTCATCATTATTGATCGAAATGATGATACCGGCGTCTTGCATGCCGGCGATATGTTGGATCTGCCCGGAGATACCGCAAGCGATATACAATTTCGGACGCACCGTGACACCGGTCTGACCGATCTGACGGTCGTGGTCGCAGAAACCGGCATCGACAGCCGCACGGCTGGCGCCTACCTCGGCGTGAAGCTCTTTCGCCAAATCGAACAATAAATTAAAGTTCTCCTTAGAGCCTACGCCATAACCTCCGGCCACTACGATCGGAGCGCCTTTCAGGTTGTGCTTCGCTTTCTCTACATGACGGTCGATCACCTTCACCACATAGTCTGTCTCGGGGACATACTTCGCTACGTCGTGGCGGATCACTTCGCCTTTATAGTTCTCGTCAAGGACTTCCTTTTTCATCACGCCCTCACGAACGGTAGCCATTTGCGGGCGGTGTTCCGGGTTGATGATCGTGGCTACGATGTTACCACCGAACGCCGGACGGATCTGATATAATAAGTTCTCATAGGTAATACCCGCTTTTTTATCCTCGTGCGAGCCGATCTCCAAAGAGGTACAATCGGCCGTCAAGCCGCTTGTCAAGGCTGAGGATACACGAGGACCCAAGTCGCGACCGATCACCGTAGCGCCCATTAAGCAGATCTGCGGTTTCTCCTCCTTGAACAAATTAATCAAGATGGAAGAATGAGGAAGTGATGTATAAGGGAATAAACCCGGAGCGTCGAACACATGAACCTTGTCGACGCCAAAAGGCAATACTTGTTTCTCTACACCCTCAAGGCCGGAGCCGGCAACAATCGCTTCCAGTTGGCAGCCTAATTGATTGGCTAGCTTACGACCTTTGGTCAGAAGCTCAAGACTTACATCGGCAACGTTCGTGCCTTCTGTCTCACAATATACAAATACGTTGTTCATAATCTTATCCGATGGTGTGGTTAGCTAACAGTTCGACAATCAAATCCTCTACTTCTTGGTCGGAACCGGAGATCGTCTTGCTTTCCTTGGCTTGGAAGACGATGTTCTGGATCGCTTTTACCTTTGTCGGCGAACCGCTAAGGCCGCATTGAACCAAGTCTCCATTCACGTCGGCTACGCTCCATTCCTGGATATCCAGATACGGGCGGGTCTCGTACAATTCCGGGTAGCGAACGGTTGGTTCTCCATCTTGGTGGCAGGCGGGTTGCGTGTTCCGCTCCTGCTTGCCCATGGCGTATTTATATTTCTGTACCAACTTCGCGTTACGAGGACGGCAGGGAGCGGCGGAACCATTCACGGTGATTACGATCGGAAGCGGACCTTCCACGGTCTCGACACCCCCGTCGATATGACGTTTTACGGTGATACGTCCGGCCTCTTTATCTACGTTCTGGATTTCTTCGGCATACGTGATCTGGGTCAGTCCCAATTTCTCGGCGACTTGCGGACCTACCTGTGCCGTATCGCCGTCGATCGCTTGGCGACCACCGATGATAATATCATAATCGTTGATTTTCTTGATAGCCGTGGCAAGCGCATAGGATGTGGCTAACGTGTCGGCTCCGGCAAACGCACGGTCAGTCAACAAAAAACCGCCGTCAGCACCACGATACAAACCCTCGCGGATGATTTCGGCGGCACGTCCCGGGCCCATCGTCAGCAGCGTAACTGTTGTCCCGGGGTAAGCGTCTTTCAAGCGTAACGCTTGTTCCAACGCATTCAGGTCTTCCGGGTTAAAGATCGCAGGCAAGGCGGCGCGATTGATCGTACCGTCCGCTTTCATGGCGTCCTTTCCCACGTTTCGTGTATCCGGGACCTGTTTCGCTAAAACAATAATTCTTAAACTCATATTATATTAGGAATATTAGATTTTTATGTTGATATAATACTTCTACATTCTTGTTAATCTCGAGGTGCAAAAGTAATCAAACATTCTTTATAACAAAGAACTTTAGTCGGGAAATTGCACACTTCGTATCTGTTTGAGCATGTATTGCCTGTTGATTACTCGTAGCGATGATTGGTTCTCGATCTCTTTACGACTTGTCCGTACACGATCAACGCTATAGCGGAGACCAAGGCTATCGCACCGAAGTAATACCAGATGTAATGAGCGTTTGCGCTTGCCGCGAGCCATTCCTCGTGAGAGGCGAACAGCGTGGGTTCCGGACAGTATTTACTTAAAAGGAATCCAGATAATCCGAATCCGAAGATAGAGGATAAGAAAGAGTGCAAATGGCTGAATCCAAGATAGAGACCTTCTTCTCCTTTGGGTGCTTGCAAGGAGAAATACTCGAGAAAGCGAGGAGAGATGAACGTCTCCGCCAGCCCTTGGAAGACGATACCCACCACCATCATGAAGGCTACGGGATGCATCCCTAGGATCAAGGAATTAGTATCCAGCATATTCCCGGATGCCATGCAAAGGGCGGACACCGGCATGATAAACATACCCACCGTCATGGAGGTAAGCGCTGTTCGCTTCCGCATCATCTGCGTTACTAGATTGACTGTCAGAACTACGACTAAAGGGTTTACGTTGGCATACCAAGAAGGAGAGGCCCCCTCACCGGCCAAACGAAGCACATATTTAGGCATGGTGGCATATAATTGGTGTTGCACCATCCAGAATCCGGTGATAATGATGATTAAGGTAATCAGCCGGCCATTACTGCAAACTTTGATCAAGGCGTTCCAAATCTGCCCGAACGTCTTGCCCTCGCCCGAGTGCTGGGCGCTTTTGTAGAAGAACCAGATGGCTAGCAAGGCAAGGAACGTCATGCTGGCCGAGAAATAATTCAGGGTGATCAACCCCTCGTTGCCCAACGCCTCACGAAGCGGCTTCACGATGGTCTTCCCGGAGAAAGCCCCGATATTTACCATCGCGTAGAAGATAGAGAAGCCCTTTGCCCGGGTTTCCGGCGTAGTCTCTTTAGCGACCGTACCGGAGATAACGCTCTTGATAAAAGCCCCGCCGCATACGATCAAGGCCATGATAGGGATAATGCCGTACTGAAGATTGCTCTCCAGCAATCCCGTAAAGGTAGTCGTCGTGCTGTATTCAACAAGTCCGGCGGATTGAAGCCAAGTAGGGTAAACTGCCAGTCCTAGATAACCACAAGTTAACAAAGTGAAAGCCAGTAGCATCGAGTTGCGGAAACCGATCTTATCGGCCAACGCTCCGGCAAACGTGGGCAGCAGATACAGACAAGCGGAAAAGATACCGGCGATGCTGGCAGCCTGAATGTCGTTAAAGCCTAAGATGCGGCTAAGATAAAGGGTGATAACGATAAATACGCCATAATAAGCGGCTCGCTCGAACAACTCGACGGTGTTCGCTACCCAGAACGCTTTACTGAACTTGATTTTCTCTTGTTTCTTAGTTGTCATGATATTTTTATTTAGTAAGATAGATTAGATGGATAAGTAAAAGAGGAGGCGCAGGTGAGAAAATGAAGAGCTGCGCCTCCTTGTCTTTGTTTTATCGTATAGTAATTACGAATTAGGGCTTTACGGTATACGGTTGGTGGATCGCCTTATCGAAAGCTTTCCAATGCTCATCCGTCATGTTGCCCGGCGTAAACAACGCCACGCCAGCCGCTCCGTTTTCCATGGAGCCTCTTACGGCCTCCTCGATCTCGGACGGGATCAGTCCGTGGCCTTCCGGGTCCTTGATATTCGCCTTGTTCTGCCAATCCTCGCAGATGAACAAACCGCTATAAACCGGCTTCTTGCCTTGCACGGAGGCTACTTCCTCTTTCACGATCGGAGCCAGCCAAGAAGCGTCCTCCAGATAGAAATCGTTATAATTCATCGGGAAGAAAGCGTCGATATTCCATTTATTCCATTCTTGACGAACCATCCACTTGGCGTGAGAGTCCGGCCCCGGGAATACGGCGGCGCTCACTTTCTTGCCTTTGCCGTGAACCTCGTCGGCGATGCGGTTTACCAATTTCGTGATGAGGTCGCAACGGAACTGCGCCCATTCCTCGCATTTGGAAGGATCCTCTACGGATTTGATGTCGATACCGGTAGCGACCTTGAAATCGGCCACGCATTTGTCGCAATAACAATAGTCCGCCGTAGGATATTCCTCGTCCATCACCAATCCGTATTTTTCCCAAAGTCCGCGGGCTAAGATGACATCCACGTAACGGATATAATCCAGATGGATATAATCCACCTCCGGGATATCGGCTACCTTGCCATACAGATTCAGCAAGAACTCCGCCGTACCTTCTTGGTTCGGGCACAGGCATTTGTAATAAGGCACATACGCCTGTACGGAATAGGCCGACTCGCCTTTCCGGTTCACGGCGTAGAGGGTGGAGTCCAATCCATGTTGCAACATGGCGGGAATCCATGCGTGATATTCCATGCCATTGGCATGGGCCGCTTTGGCGGCACGCTGAATTTTCTCCGTGTCGTGGCCGGCGTTGTAGCACATCCCGTCTACTCCGTGAGCATGCCATTTACTAAAGTCCGCCTGTAAGGTTTGCTCGGTGGTATTCCCACCTTCGCCTTGCCATGCGTAGACCTTGACTGTTTTCTCGGGAGCCTTGACGCAAGCCGTCAGAGCGACGGCCGCCAAAGCGATAAAGAGCTTCTTCATATCTCGCAAGCGCATAAAGTCGGTATTAAGTTACGATCGCCATAAGCGTTATCTACACGGGCTACGTTAATCCAAAACTTGCTGTCGTGCAACCATTCCAGCGGGAAGGCGGCCTTCGTGCGGGGATACGCGTGTTTCCACTCGTCGGCGGTCACCTCGTATTCCGGATGCGGGGCGTTCTTCAAGACGTTGTCCTCCTTGGATGCCTTGCCTTCCTCCACCTCCTTGATCTCGCTCCAGATACATTCCATTACCTCTACGAAACGATCCAGCTCGGCCTTGCTCTCGCTCTCGGTCGGCTCTACCATCAAGGTGCCGTGTACCGGGAAAGATAGGGTAGGAGCGTGGTAGCCGAAGTCCATCAAACGCTTGGCGATATCGCCCTCGTCGATGCCCGAACGCTCTTTTACCGTGCGGCATTCCAAGATCAACTCATGACCTACACGGCCTGTCGCTCCGGTATAAACGATGCCGTACGTATCCTTGAACTTAGCGGCCAAGTAATTGGCGTTCAAGATGGCCGTCTTCGTCACTGTCTCAAGACCTTCCGTACCCAGCAAGCGGATGTAAGCGTACGTGATCGGCAGGATACCGGCGCTACCATAAGGAGCTGCGGATACCGTATTCAAGTCGCTGCCCCAAAGCACCGGATGCTGCGGCAAGAACGGAACCAGATGCTCGGCCACGCAGATCGGGCCTACGCCGGGACCACCACCTCCGTGAGGAGAAGAGAAGGTCTTATGCAGGTTCAAGTGACATACATCGGCGCCGATCGTACCCGGATTTGTCAATCCTACCTGCGCGTTCATGTTGGCGCCATCCATATAAAGCTGTCCTCCGCAAGCGTGAACGATGTCGCACATCTCCTTGATGTCCACCTCGAAGATACCATGCGTGGACGGATAGGTAATCATGCTGGCAGCCAGACGCTCCTTGTTCTCCTCGGCTTTCGCGCGGAAATCTTCCAGATCGATATTACCATTCTCGTCGCATTTAACGGTTACGGTCTTATATCCGCATTGGATAGCGCTGGCCGGGTTGGTTCCGTGGGCGGAAGCCGGAAGCAAAACGATATCACGATGGCCTTGGCCGATGCTTTCCTGATAAGCACGGATCACACGAAGACCCGTGTACTCGCCGGCGGCGCCGGAGTTCGGTTGCAACGTACAGCCCTTGAAGCCTGTGATCGTGCATAAGTAAGAAGACAGGTTCTCGATCAGCTCCGTATAGCCTTCCACTTGCTCCTCCGGAGCGTACGGGTGGATATTCATGAATTCCGCACGGCTAAGCGGCAACATCGTAGAAGCCGGGTTCAGCTTCATCGTGCAAGATCCCAGCGAGATCATGGATTGAGCCAAGGAAACATCCTTTCGTCCCAAACGGGTGATGTAACGCATCAACTCGGTTTCCGTATGATATTTCTTGAATACGTCTTGCTGCAAGAAATCGGAGGTACGGGCGAATTTAGCGTCGAAATAAGTCTGGGCGGGGATAGACTCGTCCAGCATATAGTCTTTACCGGCGGCACCGGCGAAGATGTATAGTAATACGCCTATGTCCGTAGGCAATGTCGTCTCGTCTATGCTGACGCCCACTTGTCCGGCCTCGAAGTAACGCAAGTTCACCTTGCACTCCAAGGCGATCTCACGCAGTGCGTTCACCGACACGTGTGAAGGAAGCTGTATCTTCAAGGTATCGAAATAATCCTTGTTTAATTGCGTATATCCCAGTTTCTCCAACTCCTTGGCCAAGAATCCGGCCGTGGAATGAATCCGTCCGGCGATGTTACGCAACCCCTCCGCTCCATGATATACGGCGTAGAAGCCAGCCATGGTAGCCAACAACGCCTGAGCCGTACAGATATTGGACGTAGCCTTCTCACGTTTGATATGTTGCTCGCGGGTCTGCAAGGCCAAGCGATAAGCCGGATGGCCGTAAGCGTCCTTGGAGATACCGATGATACGTCCCGGGATCGTACGTTTATAATCGTCCTTCGTAGCGAAGAAAGCGGCGGAAGGACCCCCGTAGAACATCGGGATACCGAAGCGCTGGCTGCTACCGAATACGACATCCGCTCCCCATTCTCCCGGAGGAGTCAACAATACCAAGCTCATCAAGTCGGCGGCTACGCCTACCTTGGCTCCGGCGGCGCCCGCACGGGCTACGAATTCCTTATAGTCCTCGATCGAACCATCCGCGTTCGGGAACTGTACGATGGCGGCGAACACATCCGGCGTGAACTCGAATTTCTTATAATCGCCCACTACCACCTGGATGCCCTGCGGGACCATGCGGGTGTGGATGACGGCCAACGTAGAGGCGAACACATTCTCGTCGATGAATACCGTATTCGCTTCCGCTTTCACCTGCGCACGGCTACGTGAACCATGGAACATGGTAACCGCCTCGGCTGCCGCGGTCGCCTCGTCGAGTAGCGAGCAGTTTGTCAAAGGTAATCCTGTCAATTCACTGATAACAGTCTGGAAGTTCAGCAACGCTTCCAAGCGTCCTTGGGATACTTCCGCCTGATACGGAGTATAGGAGGTGTACCAAACTGGGTTCTCGAATACGTTACGTTGGATCGGGGCCGGGCAAACCGTGTCGTACCAACCCATACCGATATAAGAGGTGAATACCTCGTTCTTGGAGGCCAGCTCGGCGATATGCTCGGCGAACTCGCGTTCCGTCATGGCCTCCGGGAGGTTCAACGGCTCTTTCAAACGGATGTTGGCCGGAATGGTCTGATCGATCAACTCGTCCAAAGACTTCACGCCAATCGTCTCCAACATAGCGGGAATATCTTCCGCTGAGATGCCCACGTGGCGGTTTACAAACTTATTTGTGTCCATAATTCTAGTATTTTATAAATAAGGATTATTTAATTTCTCATCAATGATTCGTGTCTCGGGGCCATGGCCGGGGTATACCACGGTCTCGTCCGGCAACGACAGTAATTTGTCCTTGATAGCGGCAAGCAGTACATCTTGGTTGCCTCCCCATAGATCAGTACGGCCGATGCTTCCGGCGAACAAGGAGTCTCCTACGATCACGAAACCGTTCTTCTTGTTATAGAAAGCCAAGCCTCCGGGCGAATGGCCGGGAACGCTCAATACCGCCAGCTCGGATTTCCCGAACTTTATGATTTCCCCGTTTACCAGATATTTCCCTACCGGGATGCTTTTCGCCTTCATCGGCAGGCCGAATGCCTTGGCTTGCTCCTCGGGAGAGGGAAGGCCCTCCACGTCCGCTTTATGGGCTTCCGGGCTCAATCCGTAGGTGTCATGGATGAATTCGTTACCGAATATATGATCCAGATGGAGGTGCGTACAAAGGTAACGTTTCAGCGTCAGCCCGTTCTGGGCGATAAAGTCGCTTACTTCTTTTTGTTCCTCTTTGCGCAGACAGCCGCAATCGATAAGGACCGCCTCCTTGGTATCATCGTATAGCAAGTAAGTATTCTCGGAGAAATAGTTTACTTCGAAAGATTTTATCGTAATCATAAAGGTACGTACACTACTTTTTTAGTTTCAAAAAACTCTTCTTTAAAATGATCTTTCAGATCCATGCTTATCGCTTGGTTCCGGAAAGGCAATATCTCGTGCGCCAGCTCTCCACCTTTCAGGCAAATCAATCCGTTGGGCAACGCGTTGATCTGTTCTTTCTTTATATTCTTGCGGACGATCTTTACCAGATCCGCCAGCGGCATCACGGCACGGCTTACCACGAAATCGAAAAGCTGCTTTTCCTCCTCGCCCCGGCAATGGCGGAAGGATACGTTCTCCAGCCCGATCGCCTCGGCCACGGCTTGTCCCACCTTGATTTTTTTCCCGATGCTGTCTACCAGATGGAAATGGGTCTCCGGGAATAAGATCGCCAAGGGGATGCCGGGAAAACCGCCTCCCGTACCCAGATCCATCACCGAGGAACCCGGCTTGAAACGCAGCATATGGGTGATACCCAGCGAGTGAAGCACGTGATGCGGATATAGGTTCTCGATATCCTTCCGTGAGATCACGTTGATCTTGGCGTTCCAATCCGTATATAGGTCATATAGGGCGGCGTACTGCTCTTTTTGCCGGTCGGTGAGATCGGGGAAATAAGATGTGAGAATTGAAAATTGAGAATTGAGAATTGAAAATTTCTCCGTATTTTGTTCCATAGGACATCTGTTTATAGGTTTATCTATCATTAATTTTCAATTCTCAATTTTCAATTAACTGACTTATCGGGCTGTCATCCCGCAGCAAATAGCGGATTTCCTTGTAAGGGAGATGGACGTTCGTGACGCCTACCACGTATGCCGCTATCTCATATTCGTTGAAAGAATAGGTGATACCCGTCTCGTCTACGAGGAAGTTACCGTTCGGGAAGATCTCGTCCACGCTAAAGAAACCGATATTTTCCAGTTCCTTGGCGTCGGATACGTTGTTTTGCTTGGCGATCTGATCTACCAATATTCGCGCCAGATTGTCTTGATAGTTGTCCACGAATATCTCCTCCTCGGTGATCGGCTTACCGGTCTTGAGGTTCACTACATGGTTATTGTAGGAATGTGCGCCATGCGCTCCGCCCGTATAGTTCTCGAAGCTTACCGTATAGCTGATGATATCGTCTTGGTTGAAGGCGATATCATCCGACGACATCTCATAGTAAGAGAACCAAGAGCCCACCGGTGTCTCGTCGGATTTCGCCACCTCAGCCTTGTAATCCTCTTCCAGATCCTTATAAGCGGCCAGATAGTCGTCGGTATATTTCCGTACCGCCTCCTCGGGGGATAATTGCTCATAATTCTCGCCGAAATAAGAGGAGACGAACTGTCTCTGTAGATTCTTAAGAACCTCTTTATCCGAATATTTCCGGGGATAAACGAACTTGATCTCTAGATTGCAATTGGGATTATCCGGATTATCTAACAAATGGTAAGTCTTTTCCACGCTGATAGAATCAAACGTGATACTGTTTTCGGAAGCCTTCTTCGTTCCGGTATCGCAACCCGTGGCTAAGATACCTATCAAAAGAAGCGCCAGCATGCTTTCGCGTAAATGCGTTCTCATCGGACTACAGATTTAATTTATTTGTACGCGAATGTACGTTATTAAATTGTATAATCAAATTGCACGATGAAGTTTAATAAGAGGACAATCTTTCCTCGGTGGTTTTCGGGTTGAGTTGTCTATTTGTCCGATACTTTCCGGGTGTTCTCTTGCGTGAGAAGAATAGTTCCCATTTTATATCACCTAGGGGCATACCTAGCCTTATCCTTCATAAGATGCAAGGCCACCAAACGCTGTCGTTATATTAATGTTATAATACAAATACACTTTTGCGCCTGCATCAGGTTTTCTTGAGCTTGTACTTTCTTGGTCATAATAAACCTCTATTTCGGCTTGAGGATCTTCTGGTTTTTCCCCTTCATCGATAATGTCATTTTCACTACAACCAATAAAAATGACCATGAAAAATATAAATAAAGAAGTTCTCATGTTTCTGAATCAGTTTTAATTAGTTAACAACTAAAATAGGATTGCCCTAAATGTACAATTAGTTTTTATCATACCATTATAGTTTGAAGGAAATTATGGGTAATGATGATAAAATTTAACTATAGCCTATTGGCACAAGTCTACCTCACGCTCTTCCTTCTAGGCTTTTAGCCAGCGGGTGAGGGTGTGCGTATTGATCCCCCATGAATTCGCCGTACTCACCTATCACGTCTAGCTCAAAGCATAGGGATACTTCCGGTAGCGTGAAATAGGGGTACAGTTCGACTAGGTTGTAGGCCGTGATATAATAGCCATTGGCATAGATGTCACAAAGCAGGGCAATATATAATAGAAAAGCGTCAGATCCGTATTTGCACTTTATTTGACGGATTTTACGGTTGCTTAGTAAATCTGTGTCGAGCGGGAAATAATTCAGCCCCTTTTTAATAGGTCGTGCCATTACTCCTTCTTATCCGGGGATACCTAGGTAAGAAGAATCTTACAATAAGCCGACAATTGGATCGTTTTTTTAATAAGTTGATAATCAGTGTCGTGAAAATACGTAGGTGTTTTTCCGGAAGCAACATGGAGGCTAATAGGGATATTTGAGAAATCTACAATAACCTTACCTTGTGAGATTCTGTCACAAGAGATATTCCGTGCATTTTATGGTTAGATCGATTTGGGTGCGGTTCTCCTATTGGTATCCGAGGACGATGTGGATTTTGGATATTTTCTATTATCTTTGTCACTTGAAAGTGTATTATCAATTCAAAATGTAAATAATATCATGAGAAAATTATTGTTAGCCTTTTGTGCGTTCGCAACGATTTGTAGCGCCGGGGCGCAGTGGAAGCCCGCCGGAGACAAGATCAAGACGGACTGGGCTGAGAAAGTAGATCCCCGGAATGTATTGCCAGAATATCCACGCCCCGGGATGGAACGTGCGGATTGGCAGAATTTGAACGGCGAGTGGGAATACGCTATCCTTCCAAAAGGACAGGCAGAGCCGACGAGTTTCGATGGGAATATCTTGGTGCCGTTCGCCGTGGAATCCTCCTTGTCCGGCGTGCAAAAAGAAGTGGGGGAGAAGAATGAGTTGTGGTATAAACGAACCTTTACGGTGCCCTCCTCATGGAAAGGAAAAGATATCTTGTTGAACTTCGGCGCCGTGGATTGGAAAGCGGACGTGTTCGTGAATGATATCCTGATCGGTTCCCACACGGGAGGCTTTACCCCGTTTTCCTTGAATATCACTCCCTATCTGAATGGCAAAAGTACGCATAAGCTGGTGGTGCGTGTATGGGACCCGAGCGATAAAGGCTACCAACCCCGTGGAAAGCAAGTGGCCAACCCGGAGGGAATCTGGTATACGCCGGTCACCGGAATCTGGCAGACCGTATGGCTGGAGCCGGTCGCTTCCTCGCATATCACCTTTATCAAGGCGATCCCGAATATCGATAATGGCGTGATGAGCGTGACGGTCGGGGCTTGTTCCGACTCCCCGGTGTCGGACATCGTGGAGGTCAGCTTGCTCGACAAGGGGCAGGTGGTTGCTGCCGCCAAGGGCGTACAAGGGAACGAATTACGCTTGGCTGTGAAAAATCCTACGTTGTGGGAACCTGCCAATCCTTATTTATATGATATGAAGGTGAGCTTGTCGAAGAATGGCAAGAAGGTGGACGAGGTGAAATCGTACACCGCCTTCCGTAAGATATCCGCCGAGCGTGACGCCAATGGTATCATGCGTATGCGCTTGAACAACAAGAACCTGTTCCAGTACGGCCCGCTGGATCAAGGCTGGTGGCCCGACGGGCTTTACACGGCTCCCACGGACGAGGCGTTGCTGTATGATATCGTGAAGACGAAAGCGTGGGGCTTCAACATGATCCGCAAGCACGTGAAGGTAGAGCCGGCCCGCTGGTATTATCATTGCGATAAGGAAGGTATGTTGGTTTGGCAGGATATGCCTAGCGGCGACATGGGTAACCAATGGGCGCCTCATACGTATAACGGTGGAACCGACAAGGAGCGTACCGAGGAGTCTATCCGTAATTATTACAAGGAGTGGAAGGAGATCATGGACCTGTGCGTCTCGAATCCTAGCGTAGTAGTATGGGTGCCCTTCAACGAGGCTTGGGGCCAGTTCGATACCGAGAAGGCTGCCGAGTGGACAAAAACATACGATCCTTCCCGTCTGGTGAATCCGGCCAGTGGCGGTAATTTCCGTGCGTGCGGCGATATCTTGGATTTGCATAATTACCCGGGCCCGGCGATGTACCTGTTTGATCCGGTACGTGTGAACGTATTGGGCGAGTATGGTGGTATCGGCTTGGCCGTGGAGAACCATTTGTGGTGGAATAAACGCAACTGGGGCTATGTACAGTTTAAGAATAGCGATGAGGTGACCGCCGAGTACGTGAAGTACGCCAAGGAGTTGAAGGCGATGGTTCCGAAGGGCTTCTCCGCCGCTGTCTATACGCAAACCACGGACGTAGAAGGTGAGGTGAACGGCCTTATGACCTACGATCGCAAGGTGATCAAGATCAATGAGGCCGAGGTGCGCAAGGCGAACCAAGAGGTGATCAAGGCGTTGTCTGAGTAATTTTAAAAAGTAAATAAGATTATTATTATGAATCCGGTCTAGGTAGAGGAAGACTCTATTTGGACCGGATTTTTTTTGCAGGGTATAGATCGATGCTTATCCAATATCACGCCAATGCGTATCTATAAGTTTTCCGATGCAAGGGAAATGTCTATTATAGTAGGTATCCGTTTTGAGGTTAGGGCGCAGCGCAGCACGCTACGTCTCTACAGCTGGAGATAATAACTTAGCCTTCGTTATTTCATGATCTGTCTTACGAAGAATGAAGAAAAAGCGTTATTTTTGTATAGTATAAAGCCTAATGATCATGATTAGAGATGTAAGTTTGCGAGACGCTAAGGCGATTGTCGATATTTATAATGAGTATATCGTGAATAGCGTGATTACATTTGAGACGGAACCCTTGCGGGAGGAGGAGATGAGGGAGCGTATGGCCGCCATCTCGGCAAGCTATCCTTATTTAGTGTATCTGGTAGACGACGAGGTGGCGGGCTATTGCTATGCCCACGCATGGAAAGAGAGGGCGGCCTATAGATATACGCTTGAGACTACCGTTTACTTATCCCCTGGATACAAGGGGAAAGGGATCGGCCGGCTGCTTATGGAGAGGCTGATCGAGGAATGCCGGGCCGGCGGTTTTCATGCCTTGATCGCCTGCATCACCGAGGGGAATGAGGCCAGCTACTCGCTGCATGAGAAGCTGGGATTTAGGAAAGTATCCCATTTCGAGAAGGTAGGGATGAAATTCGGGCGGTGGCTGGACGTGGTGGATTATGAGTTGATATTATAAGCACGCCTCAAGGTTCACTTAATAACTCATTCCCTATTTTGTGTTTTAAGGCTTATTATTTGTGATTCGAATATTTTCTGCTTACTTTTACACGGTTACTTTAATATTAAAGTATTATGGAATATACCCGGACTGATACCAAGCAACAAAGTCGTGTCATAGATACGAGGCAACAATCAAAACAGACTCCTTCTATTTTTGAATTGTTGCAAGGAAATAATTCTCGGACTTTACAACAAGGGCCAGTAACCCAAAGAATGCTATATGGAGATCCACAAAATGCCAAAGAGTTAATTGAGAAGCAAATAGAGCTACAAAAGTGGGAACCAGCGGGGGATGCACCAGTACCTTCAGAGGGACTTCCTTGGGTAGAAGCCTCGGTGCCAGAAGATGATGGCGTAGAGGCTGAAGTTACTCCGGGGCAAATTCATGACAGATTGGATAATGATTTTGAGGGAGACAGTGTAAAGCGTCCCCATAATCAAGATTATTTCACGACCGTTGGTTTTGAGTTTGAGTTTGCTCAGTTTCCGAATAATGGTAAAGATTCTATATTAGAGAATGTATTACATACTCAGCTAGCTAGAAGTGCAGAAGTTTTTGAATATACAGGCTTGCCATTTTTCTTAGAGACAGATGCAGGCTCTGAACTGGAGCTGGTTACTCCTCCTTTTGTGATAGAAACGGTCGGGGATACTTCTATTCCTTTAGCTGATGATGTGGAGAAGGCTGATGATTTGATGGAAACTGGGATAACGGAAGTGATAGGTGACAAACATGAAAAAGCGGAAGATGAAACTGCCATAGAATTGTTGGCTATGGCTCAAAAAATTGGAGATAATATGGGTCTTCATTTCAATTTTAGCTCTGATCCTCGTTTACCAGAGGATGAGGTAGGTAGAATAACGAATCATAATTTGTTAGGATGCCCATCTGCCAAATTGAAAGAAAAGATAGATGCCTCAAAAGGAGCAGAATATATTACATTGGGGGTTACTGACATATCTGAAGAAAATGCTTTAAAAGTTATACCTAGCCATAAGTTAGATCGTTTGTCTTCAACAGTCCCTATAGGAAAAAATGGAATAGGTACTCAGGTTAATATAGCTATGGATATGGAGGGTTTTCAGCAGATGGCTAATTTACCCAAACCTTATCAATCTTATGATTTGGAAGTTTCTGAGGCCAAGAGATTTATCGAGGAAGAAATAAAAAGAGGGTGTGGAGAATGTTGTCATATTTTAGGAGATAAATTTTCGTTCCTTGCCGGAGAAATAGCGATGCATCTGGTCAATACGTTTGCTTTACAAGGAATGGATGATTATTTGGCTACCAGTAAAAAATTTTGGCAAGGTGAAGAAACAGAATACAGACCACAGCATCCGGAAAGTAGCGTGAAAGATTTGAGAGGTGTTTGGTTTAAAGATTCTGTTAGAGGACTGATTGATGATGTGTTTGATAATAGAATTCTTGATTATGATTTTTGTAAAATGGAATTAGCCGGAGTGTTAAGATCTATGACATTCGGCGGCTTCGGCAAGAATATAGGAAGAGGCTGGGAGCTTGATCCAGAAAAAATGATGGAGGCCGCTAATATGCTTGCGGGATATCTTGAAGGGGGAAAAGAAGAAGAGTCGGGTGGGAAACCGGGAGTTTGTGAAAGGGATAAGAAATATCAGTCAGACGTACGTCCAGATACTTATGTTCATTTAGACCCAGGCAAAATGGTTCCTGGCTTAGAGGGAAGAAAAATGCATTTGGTGGAAAGTCGCTATTTTTCGAGTAAGGAAGTTATATGTAATTTGAGATGTATGACTTGTTTGCATTTTATCAAAATGGCAGAAAATTCATCTGAGGATATTGCTTCTGAGGCATTCGGAAATGTTTACAGTTCTATTGATGAGCTCGTGAAATCTGTAAATGGATTTGATGGAATACTTTCTTTTAACAAAGATGAAGTATTATTGAGTGTAAGTGGTATGCAAAAGACTTGTGACTGGTTAGATGATGAAATTCAAAAAATGGGGAGAATAGAAGATCGCAGAGTAAAACAGATTAGCTCTGACCTTAGGGGTATTCGCACCAATATAAGCAAAGCTAAATATATTTTAGAATCTGTTATTGGAACTGCACTAATGATCAGTGAAATATCAAGGGACGTAAGTAAGATGAAAAAATCTGATAGTATAGAAGTAATGAGTGCTTACGTTCATCCGGACTGTGTTGATAAAACTAGTAGTGCTGAGGTAGCCTTGTATTTGGCAAAGTTGATAGTTCATGAGGCGGAAAATGTTGTTAGCGAAGTAAATAAAATATACTCAGGCATGTATGCCATAAATTCTTCCATGTGTAGGATCAAATCTTATGTGGATTATATTAAGAAAATAATCAGCAAAACTAAAAAGTGAGAACATTCTGTTTAGCCTATGCTTACATATAATAACACTCCCCAATTTGCCATCTCGATAATAATACGTACCTTTGCGCATAAACAAAATGTAAAGAATGAAATACAATACAGAAGGAAAAAGATTGACTTTGCCCGAATACGGACGCAATATCCAAAATATGGTGGACTATTGCGTGACTATCCAAGACCGGGAAGAGCGTAAGCGTTGCGCCAACACGATTATCAACATCATGGGAAACATGTTCCCGCACTTGCGTGACGTAAATGACTTTAAGCATATCCTCTGGGATCATCTGGCGATCATGGCCGATTTTAAGCTCGATATAGACTATCCGTACGAGATCATCAAGAAGGAGAACCTGTATAGCCGTCCGCCTCGTATCCCGTACAACAATAACCGTATACGCTACCGCCATTACGGAAAGACCTTGGAGCTGATGATCCGCAAGGCCACGGAGCTGCAACCCGGTATGGAGAAAGACCAGCTCGTGCGGCTGCTGGCAAACCAGATGAAGAAATCGTTCCTTACTTGGAACAAGGAAAGCGTGGACGACCGTAAGATCTTCAAGGATCTGGACGAGCTGTCTAGCGGCAAGATCGTATTGAGCGAGGAGGAACACAAATTGGCCGAGAGCCGTGATATCTTGGCCCGTAATAACAGTGGCGGCAACAAAAGGAACTTTACGCGTAAAGGCAGATGAGCTCGTTCGTTATAGAAGGTGGTTATCGCTTGTCCGGCGAGATCGTTCCGCAAGGCGCCAAGAATGAGGCGTTGGAGGTGATCTGCGCGACATTGCTAACACCGGAGAAGGTGACCATACACAATGTGCCCGATATCTTGGACGTGAATAACTTAATCCAGCTCCTTAGGGATATGAGGGTCAAGGTGGAGCATCCGTCCGCCGATACCTATACCTTTCAGGCGGACGACGTGGACATGGAGTATTTGAGTACTGAGGAGTTCCTGCGCAAGAGTGGTAGCCTGCGGGGTTCCGTGATGATCGTAGGCCCGTTGGTAGCCCGCTTCGGCAGGGCGCTGATCCCGAAACCGGGTGGCGACAAGATCGGGCGACGCCGGCTGGATACGCACTTCGTGGGAATCCAGAAGCTGGGCGCTTGCTTTAGCTACGACGCCGGGCGGCAAGTATACGAGATAGAGGCACGCCAGTTGAAAGGCGCTTATATGCTGCTCGACGAGGCTTCCGTGACCGGAACGGCGAATATCTTGATGGCTGCCGTGCTGGCCGAGGGGGTGACGACGATCTATAACGCCGCCTGCGAGCCTTACCTGCAACAACTTTCCACGATGCTGAACCGCATGGGAGCGAGAATCTCAGGTGTCGGTTCTAACCTATTGACGATAGAAGGTGTACGGTCGCTTTCCGGCACGGAGCATACCATCCTCCCCGATATGATTGAGGTGGGTAGCTTTATCGGTATGGCCGCTATGACCGGATCGGAGATCACCATCAAGAATACAGGATATGATAAGTTGGGGATTATCCCGGACGCTTTTCGCCGCTTGGGTATTACCGTGGAGCAGCGAGGCGATGATATTTATATCCCTCGGCATGATTCCTACGAGATCGATACGTTTATCGATGGTTCTATCATGACCATCGCCGACGCTCCTTGGCCGGGGCTTACGCCGGACTTGCTGAGCGTATTTCTCGTCGTGGCTACGCAATCTGTGGGGAGCGTGCTGATCCACCAGAAAATGTTTGAGAGCCGTTTGTTCTTTGTGGACAAGCTAATCGATATGGGAGCCCAGATCATCCTTTGCGACCCGCACCGGGCTACGGTGATCGGGCTGGGCAACCGCTTCAAGTTACGGGGCTCTACGATGGTATCCCCGGATATTCGCGCGGGTATCGCCTTGCTGATCGCCGCTATGAGCGCCGAAGGTACCAGCACGATCCATAATATAGACCAGATCGACCGGGGATATCAAGGGATCGATAAGCGATTGAACCAGATCGGGGCACGTATCACGAGGATTTAAAGATTTTAGGCGATGATTAGAGAAGAAGAGGTTTTCAAGATCGGGCAGTTTACCAAGCCCCATGGCATCAAGGGGGAGTTGTCGTTGGTGACGAATAGCGATGTGCTGGAAGATGCCGAGGACCCGTACATTGTTTGCGAGATGGATGGTATCTTGGTACCGTTCTTCGTGGAGGATTTCCGCTATAAGACCGATACGGTGGTCTTGGTGAAACTGGAGGACGTGAATTCCGAGGAGGATGCCCGCATGTTTGTGGGCAAGGAGGTGTTTTATCCTTTGGACGCCGTGGACGAGGAGGATCTCGTGGGGGATATGACATGGGACAGTTTTATCGGTTATACCGTGACGGACGTACAGAAAGGTTATTTAGGAGAGATAACAGACGTGGATGAGACGACAATCAACGTCCTTCTGCGTGTCGATCATAAAGGCGAGGAGCTGTTGATCCCCGCCGTGGAGGAGTTGATCACCGAGGCCGACCATGAGGCCCGTAGCCTCACGGTGTCTTTGCCGGAGGGACTTATAGAATTGATAATTGATAATTGAAAATTAGGGGTTGAAAAAGAAGAATACGAAATCGTTTTGGCACCGGATCCGGTTTAAATATAAACTTTCCTTTATCAATGAGGGGACGTTGGAGGAGGTGTGGTCTTTCCGGCTTTCGCAGTTATCGGCGTTTGTCACTTTGGCGGTGTTCGCCTTTTTCTTGATCGCCGTTACCGCCTTTATCATCATCAAGACACCGATTCGCAACTACTTGCCGGGCTATCTCGACGTGGAGGTTCGCAAGGAGATTATGCAGAATGCCTTGCGGGCGGATTCGTTGGAGCGTATGATGGAGATCCAGTCCCTTTATCTGGATAACGTGGCCGGAATCCTTTCCGGTACGATGCCCTTGGACTCGATCCGTCAGATAGATTCTTTGGCTAGCAACGATATTAACTATGAGATTCCTCGTAGCAAGGAAGAGACTCGCTTCGTGAAAGATTACGAGGAAGAGGAGAAATATAATTTATCGGTATTGACCGACCCGGGCAAGGTACCGACCGAGGGGGTCTTTTTCTATAAGCCCGTGAATGGCGTGGTCACCTCTCATTATGAGACGGATGTCCATCATTATGGCGTGGATCTGGCCGCGGCCCCGAAGGAGAGTGTCTTGGCTACGTTGGATGGTACGGTGATCTATACCGGCTTCGATCCGAACCACGGAAACGTAATTCAAATACAACATAAGAACGGATTCATCTCGGTTTATAAGCACAACGAATTGTTGCTGAAAGAGGTGGGAGACCATGTGGTAGCCGGTGAGGCGATCGCTCTGGTCGGGAATACGGGAGAGTTGTCTACCGGACCGCACCTGCATTTCGAGTTGTGGTATAAGGGCAATCCGGTGAATCCGGAAGAATATATAGCTTTTTGATAATCCATGAAAAAAAGACAGTTAGCGATATTAGGCTCGACCGGTTCCATCGGGACCCAAGCCTTGGAGGTAGTGAGCGAGCATTCCGATCTTTTCGAGGTGTATGCCTTGACCGCGAATAACCAAGTGGACTTATTGATCAATCAGGCCCGGAAATATATGCCGGAGGTGGTGGTGATCGCCAATGAGCGGAAATATCCCGAGCTGAAAGAGGCCTTGGAGGACTTGCCGATCAAGGTATGGGCGGGTGCCGACGCTATCGCCCAGATGGTGCAGTCGGAGCCGATCGATATGGTGCTGACGGCGATGGTGGGCTATTCCGGCTTGCGACCGACGATCTCGGCGATCAAGGCGGGAAAGGCGATCGCCTTGGCGAATAAGGAAACTTTGGTAGTGGCCGGCGAGCTGATCATGAAGCTGGCCGCCGAGCATAAGGTGCCTATCTTGCCGGTGGACTCGGAACATTCGGCCATTTTTCAATGTTTAACAGGTGCGTACGATAATCCGATAGAGAAGATCTTGCTGACGGCTTCCGGCGGTCCGTTCCGGCGGAAGACGCTGGAGGAGCTGGCTACCGTGACGAAGGCGCAGGCCTTGAGGCATCCGAACTGGACGATGGGGGCGAAGATCACGATAGACTCGGCCTCGATGATGAACAAGGGCTTCGAGATGATCGAGGCGAAATGGTTGTTCGATGTCACGCCGGATCAGGTACAGGTGGTGGTGCACCCGCAGTCGGTGATCCACTCGATGGTGCAATTCGAGGATGGCGCCGTGATCGCCCAGTTGGGAATACCCGACATGAAATTGCCGATCGCCTACGCCTTCTCGTTCCCGACACGTATGAGGAGCATGGCGCCCCGTCTGGATTTCAACCAATATTCGACCTTGACGTTCGAGGAGCCGGATATGGGACGTTTCCGCAACTTGGCTTTCGCTTTCGAGGCGGCCCGCCAAGGAGGGAATATGCCCTGTATCTTGAATGCCGCCAATGAGGTGGTGGTGGCCGCTTTTCTGCAAGATCGTATCGGCTTCTTGCAAATGAGCGACGTGATCGAGCAGACCATGCGGAAAGCCTCGTTTATCGTCAATCCCTCGTATGAGGATTACGTGGCTACCGACACCGAGGCTAGGCGGTTGGCGGCCGAGTTATTTTGAAATAATTTAAAACAGAACAAACAATAGTAGATGGAAACTTTTTTGATTAAAGCGTTACAGCTTATCTTGAGCTTATCGATACTGGTGATTGTCCACGAGTTCGGGCATTTTATCTTTGCCCGGATTTTCAAGGTGCGGGTAGAGAAGTTCTACCTCTTCTTCGATCCGTGGTTCTCGCTATTCAAGTACAAGCCGAAAAACAGTGACACGGAATACGGCGTAGGCTGGCTTCCGTTGGGAGGATATTGTAAGATCTCCGGTATGATCGACGAGAGTATGGACAAGGAGGCGATGGCCCAGCCGCCCAAGCCTTACGAGTTCCGCTCCAAGCCGGCCGGACAGCGTTTGATGATTATGGTAGCGGGCGTGGTGTTCAACTTCTTGCTGGCTTTGTTTATTTATTCCATGATCTTGTTTACGTGGGGCGATACGTACTTGCCTTTGAAGAACATGAAGATGGGTATGAATTATAGCGAGACGTTCCAGAACGTCGGTTTTCAGGACGGTGATATCTTGCTGAGAGCGGACAATGAGGAGTTGGAGCGTTTCGGTAGCGACAGTTTCCGCAAGGTGGTGGAGGCGAAGACCGTGACGGTGCTCCGTGACGGGCGGGAGACCGTGATCTCCATACCGGAGGATATGATGCAACGTTGCATGCGTGACGGAAAAGGCTTCGCCGATCCTTTGCGTATCCCGATGGTTGTTCGTGAGCTTCCCGACAAGAATGCCCCGGCGGCTCTTGCCGGCATGCAGCCGAAGGATAGCGTGGTGGCTATTAACGGTGTGGCTACCCCGACGTTTTATGATGCCTCCGGGTTATTGTCAGAGAATAAGGGCGAAGAGGTGACAGTAGATTTCTACCGGAACGGCCAGTTGGAGTCCTTGACCATGAGGACGGACTCGGCCGGGAAAATTGGCGTAGCGGTGATGTTGCCTACGGATCTCTATCAGACCGTGACCTGCGAATACGGCTTTTTCGAGTCGTTCCCCGCCGGTATTAAATTAGGTATTAATACCTTGAAGGGATATGTGAACGACATGAAATATGTGTTTACGAAGGAAGGTGCCTCCAGTTTGGGCGGTTTCGGTACGATCGGCGGATTGTTCCCGTCTGTGTGGGATTGGCGGATTTTCTGGGAACGTACGGCTTTTCTATCTATCATCTTGGCGTTCATGAATATCTTGCCGATTCCGGCCTTGGATGGCGGACACGTGATGTTCTTGATCTATGAGGTAGTGGCCCGTCGCAAACCGAGCGATAAATTCCTAGAGTATGCCCAAATGGCAGGTATGTTTATCCTGTTCGCTTTATTGATCTATGCGAATGGAAATGACATCTTCCGCTTCTTCTTCAAGTAGTGTACGTCTCTACAACTAGATATAAAAAACCTCCCGGATCACTTTTCTATGTGATCCGGGAGGTTTTTTTGTATGAATAAAGTCCTCTTTCTTATTTCAGGATGTCGTTGATAGAAGCGAGGATCTTTTTGGAGTTCTCGTCTTTCGGGTCGAGTTCGACAGCCTTTGTCAAATATTCTTTCGCTTGCTTGAAGTCTTTGTCGGCTTTCGCTTTCTCGGCATTGTATTTATCCGGCTCGGAAGTAGCGATCGGGGTAGCGGCCTGTAATATCTTCGCTCCGTTGCCATACAGCATGGCGCCAAGGCTGTAGTAAGCGTTGCTCTGGTAATCCTTGTTCGATACGGCTAGGACCTCTTTGTACATTTTCTCGGCACCGGCCAGATCTCCCTTCTTTTGGGCGGCTTGTCCTTGTTTGATGCAGTAACCGTAAAGCAACTTTTCCAGATTGGTCTTATTCTTGTTTCCATCGGGAATCACTTTTAATCCCTCTTTTACCGTAGTCAGGAATTCTTCAGTCTTGTTTAAGTTACGGTAAGCCATAGCCTCGCCTACATAAGAGTCGTCTACGTTGTAGTTCATCTTAACGGCCATGTCGAAGTATTTGGCGGCCTCGGCGTAGTTCTTCGCTTGATTAGCGGCGTATCCGCAATTGAAGATACGGGCGGTGTCTTGGTAATTGTTTTGTTTCAAGTATTCGCCGTATTTTGTTACGACGGTAGCGTAATCTTTTGCTTTCAAAGCAGCGTCACCTTCATCTCTTAATTTGTCAGCGTCTTGTGCGAATAGGTTTCCGACACATAGGCATAAAGCCACTAATAAAACAATTTTCTTCATGGTAATTATTAAATTTAATTGATTTTGTGCTCTAAGTTAAGGTGTGCGGGAAAAGAAGCCAAGATATTTTACGTTTTTTAGAAAACAATAAAAATAGAAAACATAAAAAAGGGATTGCCGCAAGCAATCCCTAATAATGAAAGATTCTTTGGAACTTATGCTTTGAGTGAAGGAAAAGCCTCAGCCACGGCGGGGTAGACAATCTTTCCTTCCACGATGTTTAATCCCAGTTCTAGGCCCGGATCTTCCTCGCAGGCTTTTTCCCAACCTCTGTCGGCAAGCTTGATCACGTACGGCAGGGTAGCGTTGGTCAAGGCTAATGTGGAAGTCTGCGGGACCGCTCCCGGAATGTTGGCTACGCAGTAATGGAGGATATCGTCTATCTCATAAACCGGATTGGCGTGCGTAGTCGGGTGGGAGGTCTCGAAGCAACCGCCTTGATCGATGGCTACGTCTACCAATACGCTGCCCGGTTTTAATAACTTCAACATATCCCGGGTGATCAAGTGCGGGGCCTTGGCTCCGGGGATTAATACGGCGCCGATCACTAAATCGGTAGTGGGTAATTCCTGTTCGATCGTATGCGTGGAAGAGAACAACGTCTTCACGTTTTTCGGCATCGTCTCGGACAGATAGCGCAAGCGGGGAAGCGAGATGTCGGCAATCGTGACATCGGCACCTAGCCCGGCGGCCATCAAGGCGGCGTTGTGGCCTACCACGCCACCGCCTAAAACCAATACCTTACCCGGTTTCACGCCCGGCACGCCACCTAGCAATACGCCTTTGCCACCTTGCGGTTTCTCAAGGAAACGAGCGCCTTCCTGTACGGACATGCGTCCGGCCACCTCACTCATAGGAATCAAAAGGGGTAACGTATGATCTGGGTTCTCCACGGTCTCGTAAGCCAGACAGATGGAGCCGCTCTTTATCATGGCAAGGGTGAGAGCCTCGTCGGATGCGAAATGGAAGTAGGTGAAGACAAGCTGTCCTTTGCGTACCAAGGGATATTCGCTGGCGATCGGTTCTTTTACTTTTACGATCATCTCGGCAATTCCATATACATCCTCAATGGACGGGAGTATCCGGGCCCCTGCCGCCACATAGGCATCATCGGCGAAACCACTGTTTATACCAGCCGTGTGTTGCACATACACGGTATGACCTCTTTTCACCAACTCTTTGGCTCCGGCGGGAGTAAGAGCTACCCTGTTCTCGTTGTTCTTGATTTCTTTTGGAATTCCAATAATCATAATGGTAGCATTTAATGGGTTTATATGCCTGCAATATACAAAAAAGAGGAACAGATTGGTATTCTGTCCCTCTTTTTTTATCTTATTTCTTGTTCCTTATAAACCTTGTCCGTGGCAGTTCTTGTATTTCTTGCCACTTCCGCAAGGACATGGATCATTGCGTCCTACTCGTTTCTCGGCACGGACTGGAGCTTGCTTCGGCTGAGGTGCCTCGGCTTGGGTGTTGTTTCCGCTCAAGTCTGTTTTCTCCGTGCGGTAACGGCTCATATCCTCGTGCTTCTCCGGGGCGGCCTCTTGTACGGCGATACGTTGACGGGCTCTTTCCTCGGCGATCGCTTGGGCGGCTTGCTGGGCTACGGCCGCTTGACGGGCTTGCATGGCTTGGCGTTGCTCCTCGGTCGGCTCCTCACGTACTGGGATCTGTCCACGCATCAAGATGGCGGCTGTCTTACGGTTCATGTTGTCTACCATTGTCTTGAACAGGTTGTAAGATTCAAGTTTGTAGATCAACAATGGATCCTTGTTCTCGTAGCTAGCGTTTTGTACGGAGTGGCGCAGCTCGTCCATCTCACGTAGATGCTCTTTCCATCCCTCGTCGATCATATGCAATACGATTGATTTCTGGAAGGATTTAACGATTGCCTTACATTCCGTGTCGTAAGCCTCTTTCAGGTTACAAGATACATTATACATGCGCTTGCCATCCGTGATAGGAATCATGATGTTCTCGTACATCGCTCCTTGATTCTCGTACACTTGCTTGATGACCGGGTGAGCGACTTGCGTCATGCGTTCCATGCGACGTTTATAAGTCTTCAATGCCTCCTCGAACAATTTCTCTACGAGTTGCTCTGGTTTCATGCTCTTGAATTCGTCTTCCGTGAACGGACTTTCCATGGCGAATGTCTTGAACAATTCTAACTTGAAGCCCTCGAAGTCCTCGGCGTGTTGATCGGCGATAGCCGTAGAAGTATCGTAAATCGTGTTCAATACGTCCAGACCGATACGCTCTCCCATCAAGGCGTGGCGACGGCGGGTGTAGATTACGTTACGTTGTGAGTTCATCACGTCGTCGTATTCCAACAGACGTTTACGGATACCGAAGTTGTTTTCCTCTACCTTCTTCTGGGCACGTTCTACGGACTTGCTCAACATATTGTGCTCCAGAACCTCGCCTTCCTTGAAACCAAGCTTATCCATCAAGCCGGCGATCTTCTCGGAAGCGAATAAACGCATCAAGTCGTCTTCCAGTGATACGAAGAATACGGATGAACCCGGGTCTCCCTGACGTCCGGCACGACCACGTAACTGACGGTCTACACGACGGCTCTCATGGCGTTCCGTACCGATGATCGCCAAACCGCCTGCGTCTTTCACGTCCTTGGACAGCTTGATATCGGTACCACGACCGGCCATGTTGGTAGCGATCGTAACCGTACTCTTCTGACCAGCCAAGGCCACGATCTCGGCCTCTTTCTGGTGCAACTTAGCGTTCAATACATTGTGCTGGATCTTACGCATCGTAAGCATACGGCTCAATAACTCGGAGATCTCTACGGATGTTGTACCCACCAATACCGGGCGGCCTGCCTCCGTCAGCTGAACGATTTCCTCGATAACAGCGTTATATTTCTCACGTTTTGTCTTGTAGATACGATCGTTCATATCGTTACGGGCGATCGGTCGGTTGGTCGGGATCACTACTACGTCCAATTTGTAGATATCCCAGAACTCGCCTGCTTCCGTCTCCGCCGTACCGGTCATACCGGATAACTTATGGTACATACGGAAGTAGTTCTGCAAGGTGATCGTGGCGAATGTTTGTGTAGCGGCCTCTACCTTTACACGTTCCTTAGCCTCGATCGCTTGGTGCAGGCCATCGGAATAACGACGTCCGTCCATGATACGACCCGTCTGCTCGTCAACGATCATGACCTTGTTGTCCATAACCACGTACTCATCATCCTTCTCGAATAAGGTGTAAGCTTTCAACAACTGGTTGATGGTATGTACACGCTCGCTCTTAACGGAATAGTTCGCCAAGATCTCGTCCTTTTGGGCCTGTTTCTCTTCCTCGGTTCCTGTCATATTCTCCAATTGGGATAATTGGGAAGTGATATCGGGAAGTACGAAGAAGGTGGGGTCGTCCGTCTTACCGGTCAATAGGTCGATACCTTTATCCGTCAATTCGATACTGTTGTTCTTCTCGTCGATCACGAAATACAACTCATCGGTCGCCTCGTGCATATGGCGCATATTCTCGGACATGAAATATTCTTCCGTCTTCAACATTTGAGCTTTTACGCCTTGCTCGCTTAAGAACTTGATCAACGCTTTGTTGCGGGGATATCCCTTGAAGGAGCGGTACAGAAGGATAGAGCCTTCCTCAACGACCTTCTGGTCGTCGCTAGCCATTTTCTTCTTGGCCTCGATCAATAATTTGGAGCAAAGGTCTTTCTGCGCGTTCACGACAACCTCCACGTTCGGGCGGAATTGCTCGAATAATTGTTCCTCGCCACGAGGGATCGGCCCGGAGATGATCAGCGGCGTACGAGCGTCATCGATCAATACGGAGTCCACCTCATCAACGATGGAGTAGTTATGCTTGCGTTGTACCAAGTCTTTCGGGCTGATCGCCATATTGTCACGCAAGTAGTCGAAACCGAACTCGTTGTTCGTACCGAACGTGATATCCGCCTCGTAAGCCTTACGGCGAGCCTCGGAGTTCGGCTGGTGCTTATCGATACAGTCTACGGAAAGTCCGTGGAACATATAAAGCGGTCCCATCCACTCGGAGTCACGTTTTGACAAGTAATCATTCACGGTTACCACGTGTACACCGTTACGTGTCAAGGCGTTCAAAAATACCGGAAGGGTAGCCACCAAGGTCTTACCTTCACCGGTCGCCATCTCGGCGATCTTACCTTTATGAAGAACGACGCCACCGAATAGCTGAACGTCGTAATGGATCATATCCCATGTGATCTCGTTTCCACCGGCTTTCCAGTGATTGGCGTAAATCGCCTTATCGTCCTCGATGCGGACAAAGTCGAAACGAGCGGCCAGATCCCGGTCGAATTGGTTAGCGGTAACTACCACTTCCTCATTCTCGGCGAAACGGCGGGCCGTATCTTTCATGATGGCGAATACCTCGGGCAAAGATTGCTCCAGTACCACTTCCATCTTGTCCGTGATGGCTTTCTCGATTTTATCTACCTCGGCCCAGATCGCCTCACGTTCTTCCAGTTCCTTATCCTCGATGCCTTTGCGAAGCTCTTCCACTTGCGCTTTCTCCTCGGCTACGTAGTCCTGGATACGTTGTTTGATCTCATCTGTTTTCGCACGCAACTCGTCGTTCGAGAGTGCCTTGATTGACGGATATACGGCCTTTACCTTATCTACGTAAGGTGTGATTTCTTTAAGGTCACGCTGCGACTTATTGCCGAACAGCTTCGTCATAAACTCATTAAATCCCATGATTCTTATGTTAATTGATAATTGAAAATTGAAAATTGAAAATTGAGAGTTCAACTTCCGATAGTCAATGAGCAATCATCGTCTGTTATTACTTTGTTATTTGAATTCAGATAAAATACTTAGGGGAGAACCACCTACCTTTCCCTTCTATGATAATTTTCAATTCTCAATTACCAATTTTCAATTCCCAAAGCGGTAGGCTTTGAGTAGCGTTTGGTGGCCTGATTCTTAGCACATGGGTTACCGTGGGGGCTACCTCAGTGGCCTTGACTTCGCGGTAGATATGTTGGGGTTTCAACCCGTTGCCCATAAATACCAGCGGGGTGATAACAGCATTATTGCGTATAATCTTGACTTTTTCTTTCGGATTGTCGAGGTTTACTTTCCAACCGGGTTGCAACTCGATGATCAGATCGCCCCGTCTCAAATGGTGCGTACCTTGACGGAATTTGGCGGTTCCCTCGTTCCAGTCGCCCGTAAGCAAGCTTCTGCCCGTAGTGACGAGTTGTACGCCACTAAATTCCTGTATGAATTCGGCGGCCTTGTTCTGTAAAGTCGTCAAATCCAGCTTGGCGTCTTCTATCGCCTTGCGGTTCAAGTAGATCTGGTTGTTGTAGTATCCTTGTACCCAACTGGTATGTTGGCCGTAAATGGCCATCAAGTACATATTAAGCAGGGCCAGACAACGTTTCGGGTGGAACTCGCCACCGTTCACCATCAAGCCGTCCGGATAGGACTCCTCGCTTTTATAATAACCGGAACCGGTGAAGACTACCAATGTATTGGCCAAGCCCACTTTCTTGTCGATCGTATCCAGTAGCTTCTCGATATCTTGATCGAGTTGATAATACGTATCTTGAATCTCCCGGGTGTATTCCTTGCTCATCGTACCCCGGTAATTGCCCGCGTAGTACGTGATAGACAACATATCCGGGCAACTGCGTGTACCAAACCCTCCGTACTCTAGGAACTGGAGGGCCAAACGATTGATCTCCTTATTGATAAACGGCGAGGTCTTTAGGTTCGGATAGCAGTTTGCGAACTTCTCGCTGAACGTATAGCGGAAAGGAAGATCATCCAATACGTAAGGAAAGGCATCGTATTTCTCTATCGGAAGGGTAGGAGTCCATACCATGGTTTCCAAACGTGACGCCAAGGATTCCGGGCCGTTATTATAGCGGTCTACGTACCAAGGGATACCCTTATAGTACGTCGTGGTAGCCCATTTCCCGTTGGTGTTATCCATCCAGAAAGCTCCGTTCGCCGCATGTCCGGCGGAAAGGATGGCGCTCTCGGCATCCGGGGCGATGGAATATACGTCGCTTCTTCCTTGAGAGGCGATTTTCAACTCGTCGCCGATCGTGGAACTGAATAAATTCTTGGGCGAATAATTCTCTTTCGTGTAATTACCCAGATATTCGGGATCATTTAAGATCGAGACCTCTTTCTCTTTCTCGAAATCAAACGTCTTCTCCCCCGCGATACCGCTGAAGCAAGGGTTGCTTCCGGTAAAAAGAGTCGCGAACGCGCTGGCTTGGTCTATGTCCGAGAACTCGAAGCGGATATTGTTGTACACCAACCCCTCGTTCATCAAACGCTTGAAGCCACGTTCGCCAAATGTATTATAAAAGTATTCTATATAGTCGCCCCTTAGCTGATCCACAGTAATACATACCACCAATTTGGGGGTACGTTGCTGCGCCTCAAGGTTTGTTACCACAAGGATAGCGATAAGTGACGTTATAATTTTTCTCATCCGATTCTCCATATCTTTCTGTAAACACCCCAACCCGAACGAACCCAAATCGAGGCTACAAGCGGAATAAAGGCACTGTTTAGATGTTGCGGAATGAAATACCATCCCAGTAACATCAGCGTAAGCGCCGCAAAGTTAATAAAATGATAGTAATATGCAGCCTTCTTCAGCTTTTTTACGCAAAACAAAATAACAGCGATCAAATCGAGCGGCTGTAACCATACCAAAGACCAGTTCGGCCACGTGCAGGGATGGACGGATATGAAGCTAAGAAAGAAGAGGATGACACCTCCGGCTCCGGCTACCGAGAAAAGGACACAATCCACCCACAAGAAGTATTTTTTTTTGCGCCATTCGATCCAAGTAAGCCCTAAAACGATTCCGAACAGAAGCCAAGCGCAGACTAAAGGGGTGAATAAATCCCAGATATCTTTTTCCAGCTCGTCGGCTTCCCCGGCTCCGATCACGTGGGTCTCGCTCACCAATGGGCGGATTGTCCCGTCCGGGCCCGTGATGGTGGCTTTAGAGAACGCTTCTTTTAGATAAGGGGGGAGGAAGAGCATCTCGTGCTGGGTGGCCTCCCGGTCGGTGGGGCTGCCTAGCGCTAGGTCGCATCCGAATGTGAGCCACGGATGGTTTCGGGTACAATAATTAATAAGATCCCGGAAGGTCTGGGATTGATAGGGATACTGATAATCGACGCTCCCGTTGATCTCCTTTTCCAAGATCGCGGCAGGGCGGGTAGCGCAATTATCGAAGAAGAAGTTATAACGATATACCCTGTTCTCCGGCCTGTAATTAATAAGCAGGGCATCCCATATATGCTCTTTCTCTTCTTGGGTGAGGTTCAATACTTGCTCCGTGATATCGCTGCCCCGCATTTGGTACTCGATCACGTAGTCTTGGAAATCGGCTACTCCCAGTTTATAATCCGTCTCTCCTTTAGCGAATCGGTAGATAAAATTAGGTTTGGAGAAATCAAATATACCGTAATTGAATATATAATCTATATTTTGCTTGGGATCGTATATGCGTAGAGCGGCATGCCCGTACACGGTGAATACCTCTTCATCGTACGGTGCGCTGGTCATCAGACTGATACGGGCCTCCTCGCTCAGTTTGGGTTGCGCCATCGCCGATAGGGAAAGAATCCCCAGCAGAAATAGAAATATGCTTTTTGTCATTCTCTTCTTGATTATTTGACGCAAAGGTAGATTATTTTTCTTAAACAGTATAGATCGTTTAAGCATAACATATGGCTTTATGTCGAGAAAAGAGATAGCTTTGTTTTTATTATAAAGGGAAAAGGAAACTTGGTTACGTCTTTGATTATAAGAGTGTTGCAGTTTTTGCGGATTTTTTTTAAGAAACTTTAGTTTCTTCTAGGGAAAACAAAAGTTTTTTTAGGAGAAACTTAGCGTTCGGATATAAGTTACTGTAAATCAGTAGTTAATTGTAATGTTTAAAAGATGCAGGTAACGATTTGGTAGCAAAAGTCTTGCTTTTAGTTACACAGCTTTGCATAGTTTCAAATAACTCATATACAAATATAGGCATTGTTTGGAATATAACCAAATTTATAGGAATTATTTTTTTGCAAGCATTTGTGTATTAGTATTTTATCCAATAATAGGCATAATAATCAGATACTTGTTCATTTAAGAATGACTGGAAATTGTTTCTAATTATTTTTTGTCCTATTTGGAGCTTTCTGTTTTTGGGCGAGGTTGTGTCAAACTATGATTGACACAACCTCTTATGTCTCCTAGGATTAATCCTCCCAAAATAGACTTAGAGCAGAATTTTTATGAGTGATGCAATGTTCATAGAACTTTCTTTGTAGGTCTTCATCTTTAACGTATTTGAAACAATCTATAGCCCAGACTTGCTCCGTTTGAAAAACCTCTGCAATATGATTATTATTAAAATAATCTCCCATTACTGTGTTTCGTGGTACGATTTTGTCATTAATCATCCATTTGAAGGGAAAATCCTCACTTGAATAGGACCATCTTATAATATTATTTTCTGCATATACTATTAAGAGAGGATAATTTCCAATATCTGCAAATCGCAACGCACAAGCTGTTCTACTTATTTTATATTCAGCCCTCAAGTAATCTATCACCTCGATGCCGAATTTCTTATTCCCAATGTCTTTGCGAAAACGTTCTTCAGGCATTAATAAGCAGGCTGCAAAATAATCAGCTTCACGTTCAATAGAAAAATATTGAGCTTTGTTGGTAAGAGAAGGATGTGGCTCTAATAATCCATTTTTCAAACCAATTCTATGTGTGTCAATAAAATAATGACCAAGTTCGTGTGCTAAAGTAAATCTTCCTCTATCTGTATCGGCTCGGTTACCATTGTATGTATTAATATGAATATAAAACTTTCCATTATCATAAATAGTCATTCCATCAAAAGTATTACTTTCGTAGTTATCATAAAATACATCTAAGTTCTCATCAGCGACAATTTTTTCAAGCGGCGTTATTTTTTCATCAAACTGTAAAGCAATATATTCCGCTAATTTCTTAATTTTTAATCTATTCTTCTTCACTATCATTGTTCTTGCGATGCTTTTTAGCCATTTTATCAAGAATATGTTTAGGAACTTCCTGCCCTTTTCTTGCAACCATTTTCAATCCTTCTATTTCACTTTTCAGTTCATCAGATTTTTCGATATGAAGCACTTTTGTACCGCAAGAACAAATTTCCCCTTCAACTATGGACTTCGCATCAATTGAAACGTCTTTTAATTTGAAGTCATAATCAGCATACAATTTATCAAACCTTGCAAGTTCCAATTCATTTGTCGGAAATAAAAATCCGGTAGAACGGAACCACTCTTCCAAATTCTGATTGTTGATTTTATGTTTATTATTTGTTCCCATTGACTTTGTTTATATAATTATTGACAAGATCGGTTGCCTCTTTTCTATATACTCTGATGGAAGCTTGTGTCAACTCCAATTGTTCTTGTAACTTGTTGCTTACAGAACGTGGAATGTTTTTATCTTTATCTGGTTTGTATGCTAAATAAGTAAAATAGATTATTCTATGTTTTGGTGAAAGCCCTTGTAGTACCCTTTCCAGAAAACTTAAATTCTCTTTTAATTCCTTTTGTTTCTCAAGATCTTCTGGAGCATACACTTTAATAAGTCCGTCCACATTATCAATTAATGACAAATCTTCCTCTTTTGTAGGCTGAGCGCAAGTGTCCTTATCCTTAAAAAGCAATATTTGGGTGAATAGTATTTTATACATCCATAAAAGAATAGCCTTATCAACATTTTTAGTATTCGCTTTTTCCATACTAAAAGTATGAGCGTTTTTCCATACTTTATCAAAAGTACATGTTGCTGCTAAAAAAGCAATAGCTTCATTATATTCAAATTTTGAACATAGAACCTCGGATTTTTGCAATATATCTCGTTGATATCGGGCTTGGAATACATAGAAAGCCATTTCCGCTTCATTGGGAAATTCATCTTTGAATGAGATATATTCCAATAATTCAGAACCAACCATATTTTCAAAGTCTATCTTTTCTGTCATTACGTCACTTTTCATATATATACTAAAAGCGTTACTAACGGAATTGGTATATAGTTGAAGGGGATACCAATTATTCTGCAAATATAGACATTATATCATAGAATAACGGGATTTTATCCTAACGGAATTTGTATATAATAAAATGGTGTTGAATAAAATAGATACAGAATGAGCGTAACAAGCATTACTACTAAAAAACAGAATCTCCTATGGGCAGTCTCTGGTGGGAGGTGTGAATATGAAGGATGCAATAGGATATTGTATACAGATATATTGACAAAGAAAAAATACAATAGTGCCTATATTGCCCACATAGTAGCGGACAAGCCAGATGGCCCAAGAGGTGATACTGTACGTTCCAAACTACTTTGTGATGATATAAGCAATTTGATACTATTATGTAATGAGCATCATAATTTAATAGATAAGGTGGACGTAGAAGGACATCCTGAATCCCGGTTATTAGTTATGAAACATCAACATGAAGAACGTATTAGACGAATAACGAGCATAGCCCCCAATATGTCCAGTGAAATAATCTTATATGGAGCGAATATAGGGAATAACAATTCTCCCTTATCTTACCAATCAGCATGTGAAGCATTGTTATATGATTATTATCCGGCAAGCGATAATGCCATAGAATTAAGGATGAAGAATGTGCCGTTTACGGATGATACTGACACTTATTGGGTGATAGAAGAAGCTAATCTTTGTGAACAGTTTAAGCTACAAATAAAGCCACGATTGATGCAAGGAAATGCCGATCATTATTCTGTATTTGCACTCGCCCCGCAGCCACTACTTATAAAATTGGGAGTTTTATTGAACGATTTGAATGATGTAAAAGTATATCAAAAACACAGGGAACCTTCTACGTGGAAGTGGCAGTCGATGATATCCAATGATATAGAGTATGTTCTACATGAACCTGCTAATAAAACGAAGATTCCCGTTCTCGTATTTAGTTTGAGTGCAACAGTGACACATGATAGAATACAAAAGGCTCTTGGAAAAAATACAAGTATATGGGAAATCACAATAAGTGGTACACCTAACAATGATTTCTTAAAAACAGAAGCATTATTATCTGATTTTCGTCGTACGGTCAGAAATGCTTTTGACAAAATCAAATTCCATCATGGTTGTACAGAATTACATGTTTTTCCAGCTATGCCAGTCTCCGCATCTGTTGAATTGGGTAGAGTGTGGATGCCCAAAGTTGATATGCCTATGGAAATCTATGATGCGAATAAGTTAAAAAATGATTTTTATGAGACAATAATAATTAAATAAACAGATATGCTGACACAAGAAGAAAAAAAGCAATTCAGTGAAATTTTAGAAACACTCGGCGAAACATTGGACATCACGGAAACCCAATATAACACCGCAGTTAGTAGTTATGGTGCAGTAGGTGAATGGCTGGCAAAGCCTGAATCATCGCTTGCTCCATATAAACCGGTCGTTCGCCCGCAAGGTTCATTCATGCTTGGAACAATGATCAAACCCATTTGTGAAGATGATGATTTGGATATTGACTTAGTGTGTGAACTAACAGGCAAAAATCCACAGTGGACACAATATCATCTCAAACAAGTGGTCGGAAATCGACTTAAAGCAAACGAGACTTACAAAAATATGCTTGATAGAGAAGGACGAAGATGTTGGACATTGATGTATTCTGATAGTGCCAATTATCATATGGATATACTTCCGAGCCTTGTTTGTAGTGGATATAATATTGTACTTGAAAAAGCCTTTTCGGATACAGCATTGGAGAAAGATTACGAATTATTAGCAATACGTATAACAGATAATAAACAAAACAACTATTATACCGACACGATTGCTGAAAACTGGATGAAAAGCAACCCCTTCGGTTATGGTAGATGGTTTTTCAATGCAGCTAATATTGTCTCATTACGTAAATCCATAATGTTGGCGGAAGCAGTAAGTCCTGTTCCGAAATATAATAAAGAGAAGTTACCGCTTCAGCGGGTTGTTCAAATTCTGAAACGACATCGTGATATGATGTTTAACGGAGACGAAGATAAACCGATATCCATTATTATTACAACTTTAGCTTCAAGGGCATACAACAAAGAAACGTCTATCATAGATGCATTGACGAATGTGAGTACCAATATGCGGAATTATATCGAGAGTCGCTATGACTCAAGCATAGGCAGAACTATTAAATGGATTCCAAATCCGGTGAATCCCGAAGAGAACTTTGCTGACAAATGGGTAGAACATCCGCAGCGAGAAAAGAACTTTTATAAGTGGCTCAATCAGGTTGAACAAGACATTCAAATTATAGTTCAACAACGGGGATTGCATAATATTTCTGAATCTATGGGAAAACCATTTGGAGAAAAAATTGTAACAAAGTTTTTTTCAGCATTGGGTAGGAAAAATTTTAATCTTCGGGAAAATGGAGTATTAAAAATGGCAACAGGTACAGGGATTCTTAGTACAGTTGGTAGTGTCACCGCTGCTGCACACAATTTTCATGGTAATGATTAAAAAACAAGAAATTTCACTAATGATACAAGCTCTTAGGCTTCAGTCTTACTTCCCTGATTCTAAATATTCAATTAGGTTAAATACTCTTGTTTGGAAAGGTCACATACAACCAACCTGCTTAAGTCCCAAATATCTGATTAAAGTTGTTTACCAACGGGAAAAGCATCCTAATGTCTATGTTTTAGCTCCAAAACCTTTGACATTAGCCAAAGGGGAAACGAGACTTAAACATGTGTATAACACAGAAAAGCAGCACTTGTGTATATATTATAAAAGGGCAAAAGAATGGAATGAGTCTCAATTTATTGCAGATACAATTATTCCTTGGACAAGTGAATGGCTACTTCATTATGAAATCTGGGTTGCCACAGGTATTTGGTATGGTGGTGGAATACATTAAAAGGATAATTTAAACTACAGAAAATATGAATAATAAAATTTTAACCATTATTTTTTCTTCGTTATTGCTGGTGTCGTGTGCCTCAATACCCAAAGAAACCGTTACCCTGTCGAAAACGATAGGCTCGGATTTGCAGATTTTGCATAATTCTCATCGTAATATGGTACAACTGTATTATAACAGAATAAAGCTTAACATAAATGCTTTCATCGACGATGTGTATGCTCCGTTTGTCATTCATTATGTTTTAGAAGTAGAGCTAAATAAGCATAAAAGAGGTGAGTCGTCAATATACGGAATTATAGAGAATGCCGGGAAAAAGGGTGGTAAAGATGAGACGGAAGAAGCCTTGAATGTTATGCTGGAATTTCAAGAGGCGGCGAATCAACAAATAAATGCGAAAAAAAATGAATTACTTTCTCCGATACTACAGCAAGAAAGAGAAATATTGAGTGCAATAGACCAATCCTATCAAAATACGATATATGCCAATACAGCTCTCACTGCTTACCTTGTATCGGTTCGCAAGGTCAAAGAAAGCCAAAACGAAGCACTCTCCATTGTTGGTCTTAATGGCTTGGATACTACAGTTACCAATCAATTGGTCGAATTATCAAGTTTTGTAGATATGGCTATTGAAAAGGGGGAAAAGATTAACATTAAAAGTGACGAGGCTCAACAACAAATCGAAGATATAGTAAATAAAATCAAAGAATTAACTAATAAAATAACGAAATGAAAACAAACAGATTTTCTGAATCATTTGCCAATGCAGATGCAGTGTTTAACGGCATGTATAGTGCTGAACTAAAACAGTTAAAAGGGTTATCAAAGAAGGAAATTAATGCAATCGTACCTGCATCAAATAGTATGCAAACCTATCAAGCATTAGTTGAAGTTGTAGAGAAAGCCTCCAAAGATAATTTAGCACAAGCTCAACTTATATCGAAAATAAAAAGTTTAGGTACTTCGGCAATTAAATTAGCTAAGGAAATACCTAGCTGGGCTGCATTGTTTTAATATTAAACATGGTCTAAGAAAATCTGCCATTTAAGAACGATTTTCAACAGGAATCAATCCACCTGTATTGTTTGGATTGGAAATATAACTTTAAGGTAATGGCTAAAAAAGTTACAGGTAAAGCCGCTGCTAGTGCCGCTTCAAAAGTACTAAGGGACGGAAGGACAAGTGCCACAAGTAAAACCGCAGCAGCAAGTGCACTTTCTCAAAGAGAAAAAGGTGGAAAGAGAAAATAAGCAGCAAAAGCAAAGAGCGTAGAGAGTTTTTTGGAACTACGCTCTTTTAATATTTACTCCCCTTTCTGCGGACGTTAAATTGAATTATTTCATGAAACCTGTGTATATCTGTAGTCTTGCTTCATATTAATATGAAATATAATGAAAAACATATCTGATTATAGATATCACTATTTATCACAGATTAGTAGCTTAGACTTTACATAATTTATTAGTTTCCATAACCTGTGCCATTTGCACATGGACATCCGATAGTCTATGCCTCTTCTGGGCTATTATCCATTTTTTGATTTGAGACTTGTTCATTGCCATAATTGTGGCGTTGTTTATTGTTCCTTGTACTTCTCCCAATAGGAGAATAACTTTTCTTTTATCAGACTGACCGTTGTTTCAAAATCTGGTTCCGTCTTCCCGATTTTCTTTATGAAACCTTTCCATAACATTTGAAACCGGGGATTTTTGGGAAAATCATCACTAAACAAGGGATGGTTCTCTTCATATGGGGTTCCTCTATTCTTCAAGGTGGCGTGGATTGCTTTCTCCAGCATGTCGCTATCCAGTGCATTATTATACAATAAGGTATAGAGGTCATAAAAATCCTTCATGCGGCTGTTGTTTTCCGACAATTCAATCATCGCCTGAAACTTCTCTGCCACTACCGTTTCCAGTGAGTAAGCCATGATACTGACGGCGGGCAGTCCGTCCAGCAACAGAGGATATTCCAGTTCCTGCGGTTCGGGAGTGATAACGTCACCGAAACCGATGTCCATAGCTATTTTCTGACGGACGGTATCCAACTGCGCCGTTACATGTAGCCGTATGCCTTTATATACACGGTTTTCATTGATTTCTTCTGTTTCAATAGTATCCGTATTGAAGACGATTCCGTCTTCCTTGCAGGATATACTGCATATTTCGGAAAAAGCCTCTTCAATAATCTTTTTGTCGTTGTTGATGCTGCTCCCGAGAAAATCTATATCCAGTGTAGGTCGTGCCTTCAACTGTTCATGGGCATAGAGTAATGCGCCTCCTTTCAGGTAAAAGCGGTTCTTGTACTTGCTCTGTGCAAGACGGTATAGAAGGCGTTCCTGCACATAGCGTATCAATAGTGGCTGGTAAGGCAGTCCTTCCGCTTTCGACAGATTCAGTAGCTTCGCCTTTACGGACTTGCCGTAGTCTTTCGATTCTTTTGTCATAGTTGGATTTCCAGATATTTGTTGAGTATTCCGGCTATCCGCATGGATTTGGCATAAGCGGTCAGGCGGGTTATATTACGTTCCTTACGTGACAGGTAGTTTTTCAATATCTCGGAACTCACGTCAATTCCGATTTTATTCCGGTAACGGATGGCATCACAAACCGATTTCTCCATGTCGTAAATAGGTATTTCAAAACCGTCTATCTGTCGGCGGACAATGCCTACACCATAGATGGAACGGTCCCAATAATTGAGTATGATAGGTGGGTAATCGGGCAATGTTATCTTTTGTTTTCTCGGTATGGCTACATAGAAACCTTGCGGTATCTGCGTGGTAAGTTCGTAGTACGCCCATGCGGAGTAAAGACACAACACCCCGTCAGGTACTATCTTTTCAAGGTCAATCATGGTTCCTGCCATTGCGTCTTCCATGCAGTACACACCCGGTTTCAGACGGATTATCTCGCCTGATTTCACTGCTTCCAGTAGCCGATAATAGAAGTAACGGTTGCCGATAATCTCCTTACGGGTGATATATCCTCCATGTTGCTCTATCAGAAGTCTCAAATTATCATCCATATTATTCTTGTCTTATGTGTACAAATATACGGCATTTATTTCTAAGTGCCGTAGTTTTGTACATATTTTCTTTTGAGAAGCTGACAGACAAAAGTATGGGCAGCAATCTAAGGAAGTAGAGCTTGCGCAACTTCCGAGATTGCAGTCTATTTCTTTATTTAGCCATACGATATGGGGCTGGTTCCCACAATGAACTCCTGTACCAATACGGTCATCCGTTCTTCCGAAAGAATGTCTTTTGGAGATGAATTCAGGGAGATATGGATAACCGGTTTCCTGACGTGCGAGTTGAATGCGATATAAGGTTCGAATCGAAAGCCTGCACACAAATTCAAACTGCACATTACCGGAAGTGTATGCCGCTATTTTCGGGTGTCACAATACCTTTGCCGTACCGCCGTCCACCTTTATCTTATTGTATGCGATCATTCCGTAGAACGAACTGTTCGATGTGATATTCGGCACCATGACGTTATTCCTTTTTAGTAAGATACTCCTTTTCGTACCGTTTTGTAAGTTCGATAACCTGCCTGCATACTTCTTCCAGTTTACGGGTCTCTTTGGCAAGTTTGTAGAGAAACGCAAGCGATTTCTTCTCCCCGTAAATGGTATGGATGGTCTTTACACATTGGTTATAGTTGTTCCCTATACGGCGGAACTGCTGATAGAAAGCGGTGAGCTGGGCGTAGTATTCCTGCGCTTCCTTGTCAATCTTCACTACCTTGAACTCTCAACCGAAGATACGGGCGAAGATAAATTCGGCCTTGTTCTTCATGCCGGATTGTTCAAACATGGAGATAAACTTTTCATCTTCCTCGTCATTGAGACAGAGGTAATAGCGGTGCGTGCGTGGATCGGCCAGCACCTTGCGCCCTGCGGTGCTACGGATTCTTGTTTCATCTTTCATAACATGAATAATTTAGGAAGTTCGACTTAGGAGAACTGACATCCCCGAAAGAACTTTCGGGGCGAGACTTTCAGCGGGTGGGAATATTTTCAACCGCTGAAAGTACACCTCGCTATATGCTGACGCATATTAAAATCCGGCTGGGCCGGATTAAAGGTCTGAAGGATTTGTTTTACGTTCTCTTGTCGAGAACGAACTGTGTTCTCCCGGCGCAAAGGTAAATAGTTTTTTCTGTCCGTGTATCATGGCGTATCACGCCAACACCCGCCAACGAATGACTTTGAAATCAGAGAATACTTTATGGATACTCTTTTTAAGGTTTATTTATAGCTGGATAGCTATTCAATTATCCATTTGAATAAGTAAATGGTCTGGTATTTGAATTGCTATTTAGGCAATTATTAAGATAGTTACTCGAATAGATAGGCAAACATTCGGCCGAATGGATATATGATTATATGGATATGTGAGCTGCCGTTTGAATATGCACATAGCTAAATAGCTATGTAGCTGAATAGATAGATAGCTATATAGCTAACCGGATAAACAGACTACAGAACGAATAACTGAAAAGATAAACGACTATTTATCTGGTTATCAATAAATCTATTATTATTGTATTAGTGGAAAAATATTATAAGAATTATCTGACTTTTTTTAGAGAGAGTATTCAGGTGTGGGGTGTGGCAGGTCATTCCACGGGTTCGCCGCCATAGCGAAGGCGGCAAATGTCCTCGTGGATTTCGCACATGATATGCAGTTGCATCCGCTTGCTGATATGGCGGCTTAGGGAACGCATGAACAGACGGTTCTCTATCAGACTGCAAAACTTCGTACCTTCCCTGCCTACGATGCAGAGGATTTGATGTTCAAGGAAAAACTCCCTGTCGGTGGAATACTCTACGTTCGGGGACATTCTTATATATTTCATACACTGATATTTTTAAAGGTTTTACGGTGGCGGTGTGGGTGGGGTAGCCCGGCCCTGCCCTCTGTTCTCTTGGGGGCGGGAAAAAGATGTGCCGGATGTTGTCTCCGGCACATGCTTTCTGTTCGGCTTTAGGCTGCTTTTCCGCTTTCGGGTTTCTCCGTTTTCGGGGCGGTGACTTTCTTCTCCGTCTTTTCTGCCGTCTGCTGCTTTTCTGCTGCCTGCTGCTTTTCCGCTTCTTTGGCTGTTTTCTTTTCCGCTTTCTTCATTTCCTTTATCCTTTCTTCCAAACGTTCATGCCGTTTCTGATATTCTTCCTCGTGGGTGGCTTTGGCAAGTCCGTACTGGTCGGGAAAGTGCATGTTTGCGAAGTCCCTTAACAGCTTGGATGCGTTGTTTTCTCCGTAACCGTTCTCACAAAGGAAATGACAGATGAAGTCCCGTTTGATGACCGTCTTTTGTGCGTCCGTCAGTTTGGCTACGATTTTCATCCGCTGTTTCTCGTCCAATGCGAAAGGCTGGTCTTTGATGCCGAAAAGCGAAAAATGCTTCTTTTGAAGTTGGGTAAGCATGGCGAAATAAATCATTCCGTCCTCGTACTGCGTGAACGGGCTTTCGGGATAGTCGTTCTCACGGACAATCTTTTTCGTGTCGGCAACAATCTTCTCAACGGCAAGTTGACTGAAACGCTTGTCCCTTTCCTGCAATGTCTCAATGGTGACGGGGGCGGTTTCCTTCTTGTTTATCTCCACGTAACAGAGTTCGGGTTCTGTCTGTCCTACCTTTACATAGGTCTTTATCCTGCCTTCCTCTTTCTTGCGGTTGAGTTCTTCCACCTTTTGGGCGTATTCCTCATTTCTGCGCTCAAATGTCTGCACCGCTTGTTCGTATTCTTTCGGCTGGGTATATTGCTCTTTCTTCGGTGCTTCGGGTGCTTTGGGAAACTCCCGTGCCGATACGTTGTAATCAAGTTCTTTGATTTCATGCCCTTTCTTGTCCAATTTTTGTAGTGCCATATCGTTATGGCTTCCGTAATAGGGGCGTGCAACAACTAACTTCGGATCGGATTTCAAAAGTTTCTCCGTCTCTTTTGCCACATGGGCGGCATTCTTGGTTTCCAAACATTTGCGGTTGGTGCAGTGTCCGCACCCGTTATGCTCGGCAAAAAGGTTGTAATTCGCTGCGTTGTGTACACATGATTTACATTCCGTCTTGTCGAACTTGTATTGTTCAAGGTCGGCGGTATAGCATTTTTCAAAATGCCTTTTGAAGAGGTTTAATGTATAGTCCGTCCAATTATCACCGTTACCCTCTTTGAGGTGCTTCTCGTAAACGTCCTTTTGGATATTGGGTTCATAGGTGCTTATTTCCTCGGCTACGCTGATAGTGATTGTGTCGTTATCCAACAGTTCACCGATAGGCGCATAGAGTTCGTTCAGTTTCAATCGGGTATAGATATACTTCTCGCTCCGTCCGAAACGTCCTGCCAAAGAATAAATATCATACCTGCCCTTTTCAAGCAACCGTTTGAAGGCTTTCGCTTCTTCGGTCGGGCGTACTTCCTCACGCTGTAAATTTTCACTTAATGACATATCTTCCGCTTCATCGTCCGTTATATTGTTGTAGATAGTTCCCTTTATGGTCTTTGCTCCTGCAAGCAAGGATGCACGGTAACGGCGTTCACCGTATATGATTTCATAACCGCCTTCAGTGCGTGGGCGTACCGCGATAGCCTGCAAAACGCCCACTTCCCGAATACTTTCCGCAAGTTCCTGCAATGATGCGTCATTGAACGTCTTGCGGTGGTTGTCTGCGCTTGGGTGTACGGTGGTAATATCAAGGTCTGTCTCGGCTGTGGCCGTTGCAAGCGGTGTCTTGAACGTGGCTTGCTGCGGTGCTTCTTCCGTAACGGTGGGAACGGTTGCCGTTACGGGTACGGCTGTTGCTGCTTCGGGTGTTTCCGTCACTTCGGTAGTCGTGGGCACGTTCTGCGGTGTGAGTAACTTCATCGGCTTCGGGATGATTGCCAAAGCGGTTACTTTTACTGCTGTCTCTTTCTCTGATTTCTGTACGTTGTTCTTCTGTACTTTTTTGTTCGTCTTCATAATGATAAGTTTTTAAATGTTGATAATTAATTGAATTGCCGTTTGATAGGTGGGCGGATTGCTCCGCCCTGCCGTTCATGCTGTCATACATGGATGCACGTGGCGAGTGCTTCCCTTACTTTCGTCTCCTGCTTCTTGGAATATATCCACCCTGCACGCCTTTCACCCTTATAAGTGAGGTTTGCACGAAACAGACCGTTTAAGTCTTTCAAAACGTTCTTTATCGGCTTGGTGTCACCAAATACGGCTATTGCCTTTTCGCTGTATTCCACGATTTCAAGATTGAACATTGAAAGGTCTGCGGTTGCTGTGGGTTGTTCTGCTGTATCGCTGTCCGTCTGCGGTGCTTTTATGCAAAGGTTGGCTTCATCCCCTGCGGTGTGCGCATACCGTTCTATGAACTTTTCAAGGTCGTAAATAGGCTCTTTCTCAATCGTCCAACCGCTATATTTGTGCTCACCCAAATACATACCGTCTCCCATGCTGTAATTTTCACGGTGTTCGTAATCTGCGTTATATTCTGCTAAATAGGCCGTTCCCTCAAAATTGGCGGCATGTTTGCGCATCTCCGAAAAGAGGTTGCGTGTATGCTTGGAAAAACCTAAAATGACGGTTCTTCCTATACTGTAGTCGTAATAGTCCGTATAACTGTTGCGTTCGTTCACCCGTAGTGTGCCGATAATGACCGCCTTTGCATCCGTCGGGATAAGGGGGCGCAACCGTTCCGCACCGATTTTTGCGATACGCTCGTATTCTTCCCTTGCTTCCTCCGCTTTCCGTTCCGCTTCGGCTTTCTTCTCTTTCGCCTCAGTGAGTAAAACGGCTGTTTCCAACGGATCTAAAAACTTGGGGTTCGCATCATCGTAATAGATGCCTATTCCGAATTTTTCCGATAATGGCCGGATAAGGTCGGATGTATGAAACTCGTGTGTTTCCAAATTGATAAGATGGTAGGTTATTCCCCACTCGTTACGGCTTACTTCATAGACAACATAACTGTCATAGTTGTAGCCTTCCAACATTACCACTTGATTGACTGAAACGGTCTGAACGCTTCTGTCGTAACTTCTGTTAGCTCCTAATAAATGTACTTTAGTCATAATGATTTGATTTTAAAATGATTAATATTCTGTCAGAGTATCACGCAAAGGATAAGGATGAAAAGAGCGAGCACGCAAAGGGAAAGGAAAGCGGAAAGGATGCGCCACACGGCACGGATGAGGAAAACCACCACCGCCAAAACTGCCAACATGGGCAACCAACCGCCCAAACCAACCGCCACACCACCGACAAAGGCACACACGAAACGCACCGCCACGTACACCACGAAGCCGACCAACGACCACTTCACCCAAAATTTTATGCTGGTTGGAGCGGAGCCGAAGCCTCGTTTCAAATCTTGCTGTATTTCAGTTCTCTTTTTCATAACATTGACTTTTTTTTTATGCCTTGTCGGTGGCTTCACCTTGCTCGTTTCAGGGGGCAGATACGGACGGGGAGAAAATATGCAAGGCTTTTGGTGAAAAATTTTCAACCGCCCGGCTGGACGGATTGAAAAATTTTCGCCAAAACCCGTAGGGCGCGAAGCGGGCTTGCAGATTTTTAGGGGCCCCGTTCGTAGCTTCGCACCCTGAACCACGCAAGGTGAAGTTACTGACAGGGTAATAAAAATGAGGAAATGGCTATATGGGAAAAAGAGAACTGAAATACGGCAAGATTCAGAAAGCTGTTGTCCAATAGTGTTTTTATCACAAAATAAATTCTATGAATATTTATAAATATTGTATTCAAACAAGTCATTTAAAAATCTGTATAAATGCTTATCTAAAAAAGTTGAAGAGAAAATATGGACTTGTATTTCTACTAAAAGAGAGGTATATTATCTATTATAGTAAGTAACTCATCAAAATTAGTTCATACTATGAATTAATTATGCTCGCATACTTATTTTTATAATAAATAGAGGACTTTGGTAAGAAGATAAACGAATGGATTTTAATAAAATGAGCTTTATAACAAACAATATACAAAAATAATGCTCTATTTTTGCAAAAATAAAAAGCCAAGAATATGGAAAAACTTGATGTATTCGATTGCTCGAATGTGCTTATAGCAAGTTATTTTACCGACGACCGAGGATGCGCCCATGAAAATCGGGAACATACGCTTATTTATCTGTGTTCCGGAGAATTGGAAATCGAGGAACGCGGAAAGAAAACAGTTTTGCATCCGGGAGATTGCGCTTTTATGCGACGTGACAACAGGATGTGGTTACAGAAACACGTAAAGGATGAGGAACCCTATCGCTCTATCACATTGAAATTTTCAAGGGCTTTTCTTCGGGAGTTTTACCAAACACTCAACCGTCAAGAGATTCCTGCTGATTCAAAGCGCGAAAAGGTGAGTCTGCGTGTGTTGCCGAACAACCGACCGGATATCCGCTCTCTGTTCGAGTCGGTCGTTCCTTATTTCGATGCCGGGGAGAAGCCTTCGGAAGATATTCTGAAATTGAAGATGATTGAAGGTGTCTATGTCTTGCTCAACACGGATATAAATCTTTACGCTTCGCTATTCGATTTCGTCGAACCTTGGAAAATAGACATTCTTGATTACCTGAACGAGAATTACATGTGCGACCTGTCGATGGAAGAAATCGCAAGCTACACAGGGCGCAGTCTGGCCACGTTCAAACGTGATTTTGCCAAAGTGAGCGACCTGACACCCCAGAAATGGATCATCAAACGGCGCCTCGAAGTTGCACATAACCTGATCAAATCGGGGAAAAAGAAGGTGACGGAAGCCTGCTTTGACGTAGGTTTTAAGAATCTGTCACATTTCTCCAAAATATATAAGGAGGCATACGGGGTAGCTCCATCTTGGTAAAATGAACCTTCTGACAAAGAGATTTGAGCCTTGCAGCAAAGTCATTGCAAGGCTCGCCTCGTATCTTTGCATTCGAGAATCGGATACCGGTCCTCATGAAAAGTGGAATTAAAATCAAACGGTATGAAAACAAAAGTAACTTCATGGGTTTTATTATTAACTTTAATATTTCCAATCATGGCAAGATCACAAGTAAAAATCAAGCAAACAGCCGGACGTGATGCGCTCGGCGAGTTCGCACCCGAGTTCGCGCATCTCAATGACGACATTCTTTTCGGAGAGGTTTGGAGCCGCAACGATCTGCTTTCGCTCCGCGACCGTTCCATCGTAACGGTGGTCGCCCTCATGTCGCAGGGACTGACCGACTCTTCGTTCAAGTATCACCTTGAATCGGCAAAAAAAAACGGAGTAACCAAAACCGAAATGGTTGAAATCCTTACCCATGCCGCCTTCTATGCAGGTTGGCCCAAGGCATGGGCAGCTTTTCGTATGGCAAAAGAGGTTTGGACCGAAAATGCCGATAGTACCACAGTCGGTTCGCTCGAAACATATGCGCAAACCATCATTTTTCCGGTCGGCAAGCCGAATGATGCCTATGCCAAGTATTTCATAGGGCAAAGTTATGTTGCGCCCGTGGTGACGGCCGGCGTACCTGTCGTAAATGTCACTTTTGAGCCGGGTTGTCGCAACAACTGGCATGTACACCACGCCACAAAAGGCGGCGGGCAGACGCTCGTATGTGTGGGAGGCCGCGGTTATTATCAGGAATGGGGAAAAGAAGCGGTCGAATTGCGACCCGGCGATGCCATCCATATTCCGGCAGGCGTGAAACACTGGCACGGGGCAGCTCCCGACAGTTGGTTCTCCCACCTTGCCATCGAGGTTCCCGGCGAGAATAATAGTAATGAATGGCTTGAGCCTGTCAGTGATGAAGAATATTCTAAATTAAAATAAGATGAAACATATAATATTGATAATTATGAGCCTTATCGGTTTCAGCGGCGCAGCAAAAGCGCAGCAACAAGTAACTGACACCAATGCGTCATCGGACAAGAAAATCCTTGTCGCCTATTTCTCCTGTACCGGAACAACTGAAAAAGTAGCGGATGCCATTGCCAAAGCAACCGGCGGTAAACTTTACCGGATAACTCCCGCTAAAGCCTACACATCAGCCGACCTCGATTGGAACAACAAGAAAAGCCGAAGCTCGGTTGAAATGACGACCGAAAACTCACGCCCGGAATTGGGCGGAGAATCTGTTGCACCGAAAGATTACGACGTGATATTCGTGGGGTATCCTATCTGGTGGGACTTATGCCCGCGTCCGATCAATACGTTCCTTGAAAAATACGACTTCTCCGGTAAAACCGTCATTCCGTTCGCCACTTCCGGCGGAAGTTCGATAACGGGCAGTGTAAAACAACTCAAGAAACTCTACCCGAAAATCGTGTGGAAAGAGGGTCGGCTGCTTAACGGAGGTGTAAAGCAAGCCGGAGAATGGGCGAAACAGGCAAGCAAGTAGGTTTATGGAAGAATTGAGAATCGACTGCCGGAATCAAACAGCAGAGGAGCTGGCAAAAGCAAAGGAGTTGCGGCAAAATATCTTCCGGTTGAACCATACGATGCCGGATACCGAAGAGTACGATGAACTGCTGCATAAGGTGTTCCCGAATCTCGGCGAGGAATGTCGCATCGAAACTCCGTTTTCGGGTGTCCGGACTGCCAACGTGAAATTCGGGAGCAATGTAATCATTATGCCCGGTTGTCTGATGATGTCGGCAGGAGGAATTACTATCGACGATGACGTCCAGATAGCCGCAAATGTTCAACTTATTTCCAATAACCACGATTTGGAAAATAGGTCGGTAATTACCTGCAAGCCTGTACATATCTGCCGGCGGGCGTGGATTGGAGCCGGTGCGACCATTCTTCCGGGTGTTACCGTCGGTGAGAATGCGGTGGTCGGAGCCGGCAGTGTCGTTAAGCACGATGTAGAGCCTGACACTATTGTTGCCGGAAATCCCGCCAAAGTGATCAGGCATATAACCCCCGGCATGTAATTTTAACGGAGTGAACTTCCTAACAAAGTATTTTGAGCCTCGCAGCAAAGACGCTGCGGGGCTCTCTTTTTAACTTTGCAGCAGAACATTAAAACATGAAGATTTATGGAAACAATGAATGGAAAAGTAACAATGGTAACTGGTGCAGCAGCCGGAATCGGTCTTGCTTGTGCCGAAGGATTCGCAAAAGCCGGTGCAACGGTTATTCTGGTAGATATCAACGAACCGAAAGAGCAGGCCGAAAAATTAAACTCGGAAGGTTATAAGGCAGTTTCGTATCGTTGCGACGTATCGGACACGCAAGCCGTAAAGACGATGATAGACTGGATCGTTACGACCTATGGCCGACTCGATGCGGCACACAACAACGCGGGCATCCAAACCCCGCAACGTCCGATGGCGGAGATTACCGACGAGGAGTTCGACCGCACGGTGGCTGTCGATCTGAAAGGCGTATGGAACTGTATGCGCTACGAGATTCTCCAAATGCTGAAACAGGGCGGCGGGGCGATTGTCAATACCTCGTCGCAGGGCGGTGTGACGGGATTTCCCGGACAGGCAGCCTATATCGCCTGCAAACATGCCGTAATCGGTCTGACCCGTACCGCGGCTATCGACTATGCCGCAAAGGGCATCCGCATTAACGCCATCTGTCCGGGCGTCATCAGAACGCCGATGGCAGAGGAACTGATGCGGCGCAATCCGGATTTGGAGAAAGAGTTGGTACGTGATATTCCTGCCGGCCGTCTTGGTAAACCCGAAGAGATAGCAAATGCCGTCCTGTGGCTCTGCTCCGAGCAGGCAAGTTTCGTGGATGGTCATGCCCTTTTGGTGGACGGTGCCTTTTCTATTCACTAATCACAAAAACGTAAAACAATGAAAGAAGATAATAAAATGAATATCAGCCGCCGTGGATTTCTTAAAACGGCGGCACTGGCGGGAGCAGCATTGGCTATGCCTGCCGGACTTGACAAGGTTTTTGCTGCCGAGCCGAAACAAGCGGAAACATCACGAAACGATGATACAGGCGTCGCCCGTATCAAAGGACATCGCGTATTGGGAACGGGGAAGGCGGCCTTCGAGGTTTCGGCTCTCGGTTTCGGCGTGATGGGTATGACCTATAACCGCAGCCAGCATCCGGATAAGAAACAATGTATCCGGCTGTTGCATGAGGCGGTAGACCGTGGTGTGACACTCTTCGACACGGCAATCATCTACGGCCCGCTGACCAATGAAAATTTGGCCGGTGAAGCGTTGTCCGAGTTCAAGGGCCGGATCAGCGTAACGACTAAATTCGGGCATGAAGTCATCGACGGTAAGGGAACGGGACGTCAGGACAGCCGACCGGCAACAATTCGCCGTTATTGCGAGGAATCGCTCCGACGCCTGCGGCTCGAAACCTTGCCGATGTTTTACCAGCACCGTGCCGATCCGAACACTCCGGCAGAAGAGGTGGCAGCGACCATTGCTGACCTGATGAAAGAGGGTAAAGTACAGCATTGGGGGATGTGCGAGGTGAGTGCCGAAACCATCCGTAAGGCACACGCTATCTGCCCGCTGACTGCTATCCAAAGCGAATACCATCTTATGCACCGGCTTGTGGAGGAAAACGGTGTACTCGATACCTGCCGGGAGCTGGGTATCGGCTTCGTTCCGTACAGCCCGATTAACCGGGGCTTTCTGGGCGGCTGCATCAACGAATACACGGTCTTCGACCCGAACAATGACAATCGCCAAACTCTTCCGCGCTTCCAGCCGGAAGCAATGCGGGCCAACACGCGCATCGTGAACGCGCTGCAAGCCTTCGGCCGTACACGGGGTATGACCTCGGCTCAGGTAGCCCTCGGCTGGCTGTTGCAGAAAGCACCGTGGATCGTGCCGATTCCCGGAACGACGAAACTGGCGCATTTAGAAGAGAATCTGCGCACGCTTGAATTTTTCCTCTCTCCTGAAGAATGGAGAGAACTGGAAGATACGGTTGCTGCCATTCCGGTTGTGGGAGATCGTTACAACGCCGAACAGCAAAAACAGGTAGGACGCTAAAATCGGTAAAAAGGGTAGCTCAATCCGTAATCCGTCTAATGACGGGCCGGATAAACGGAGCTACCTTTGTTCCGGATTATTATAAAATTATAAAGATATGAAACCTTATATTATCAGTCATATGATGACATCCGTCGATGGCCGCATCGACTGCCCAATGGTCGGGCAACTGAGTACGGATGAATACTATATCGCATTAGAGAAACTCGGTTCTTGCTCGAAACTTTCCGGGCGGGTGACTACCGCTTTGGAATGTACGGCTGTCAAAGAGGAATCTTCCCGAATGGAGGGAACCCCGATAGGCAGGACTTCCATTTATGTCGCCAGAAAATCGGACGAATACACCATTGTAGTAGATACACATGGGAAACTGCGCTGGCAGGCGGATGAAGCAGACGGGCATCCGTTGCTCTGCATCGTCAGCGAGGAAGTACCCGAAGCGTATCTGGAAACACTCCGGCAGCAAGGCATTTCTTGGATTGCGGCCGGGAAAGGACGAATCGACTTGCCCAAAGCTATGGAAGCCCTGTCCGAGCATTTCGGGGTTAAACGCCTTGCAATAGTCGGGGGCGGGCATATCTGCGGCGGATTTTTAGAGGCCGGACTGATTGATGAAGTCAGTATCATGGTAGCCCCCGGCATTGACGGACGCAAGGGGCAGATTGCCGTTTTCGATGGTATAGCTGACACGGGATGCAACCCGTTCCGTCTGAAACTGGAAAGCGTGGATCAGTGGTCGACGGATATAGTCTGGCTGCGCTACAAGATGAAATAATATAAATCCGAGAAGATTATGAAGATACAAGCATTTGCTATCATGACGTTGCTGGCTTTTACGAGTTGCGGCATCGGTAATAACAAGGAAAAGGAGATAAAATCAACAGATATGGATACATTGGAATTAACGCAGGAGTGGGACAAGACCTTCCCTCAAAGTGATAAAGTGGAACACAGTAAAATCACTTTCCACAACCGTTATGGCATCACGCTTGCCGCCGATGTTTATAAACCGAAAAATGCACAGGGAACCTTAGCGGCCATCGCCGTAAGCGGACCTTACGGGGCCGTCAAGGAACAGGTGTCGGGCCGCTACGCCCAGACGCTCGCCGAGTGCGGTTTTCTGACCATCGCGTTCGACCCTTCGTTCTACGGCGAGAGCGGCGGTACGCCCCGCTATCTGACCTCGCCGGAAATCAGCACCGACGATTTCAGCGCGGCGGTCGATTACTTGACCACCCGAGAGGATGTCGATTCGGAGCGTATCGGTATTCTCGGCATCTGCGGCTGGGGCGGGTTCGCCCTTAATGCTGCGGCCAACGACCCACGTATCAAGGCAACCGTTACCTCTACCATGTACGATATGAGCCGTGTGAATGCCAACGGTTATTTCGATGCCATGTCGGCAGACGACCGCTACAAGTTACGCGAGCAGCTCAATGCCCAACGTACCGAAGATTATCGAGATGACAGCTATGCACGTGATGGCGGTGTACTCGATCCCGTAACGGACGATACTCCGCAATTCGTCAAGGAGTACCACGACTATTACAAAACGGAGCGAGGCTACCACCGTCGTTCCCCGAACTCCAATGAGGGAATTACGAAGACCAGCGTGTTATCATTCATCAATATGCCTCTACTTACCTATCTCGGCGAGATCCGTAGTGCCGTGCTGATGATACACGGCGCCGAAGCTCACTCTCGCTATTTCAGCGAGGATGCCTATAAGCGGCTGACGGGCGATAACAAGGAACTGCTGATTATTCCGGGAGCTAACCATGTCGATTTGTACGACAATCTTAATGTGATTCCTTTCGATAAAATAGATACGTTTTTCAAAAAAGTCCTGAAAGAAAAATAAGAAACGGACTCCAGAACAAAGCAAATTGAGCCTCGCAGCAAATATGTTGCGGGGCTTTGCTTTTACCTTTGTGCCAGTTGAATAAATAAATAGGAACTGATATGGAAAAGAAGATTTTATTGCTTTTAGCATGGCTTATGTTAGCCGTAACAGGCTGTTCAGCCAATGATCCCCAAACGGATTCACCGGACACTCCTCCGGTCGAAAAACCGGAAGAACCCGCGGAGCCTTCGGGAAACAGAAAAATTCTGATTGTCTATTTTTCCCACACGGGCAACACACGGACGATTGCCGGTTATATTTATGATACGGTAAAGAGCGACCTTGTGGAGATCGAAACCGTAGATACTTACACCGATGACTATGACACTTTGCTGGCACAGATCAGGGAAGAAGTAGCGACCGAATATTGTCCGCCTCTCACAACCCGGATAGAGGACATCGCTTTATACGATGTCATATTCATAGGTTATCCGATTTGGGTGGAAACGGCGGCCCCTCCTATCCGCTCTTTCCTGACAACACACGACCTTGCCGGAAAAACCGTTGTGCCATTCTGCACCAGTGGAACCAGTTCTGCCGAGGCGAGCTATCGGCTCATTCGTTCCCTTTGCCCGCAATCTACCGTTTTGGAGGGCATACAGATTCGCAGAGGAACATACGACACCGCATACGACCGTGTTATCGCATGGTTACAAAAAATCGGTATTGTCGAACTGAATCAAGAAGAAAACGATGAAAGATAAACAAGGTCTGTCACGCCGGGATTTTATTCGTAATTCCGTGATTGCAGGAGGAGCCATGCTCCTTTCCGGCATGTTACCGTCGAAAGCCGGGATACCGACGTTTACTGATAGTGAAGATTTTAATTTTTCGGGAACAGATGAATTGCTCCGCGGTGTCAGCGATATTCATCTGCACGCTGCCCCAGATTCCAAAGCCCGCTTGGGAAATGAACTGGAATTTGCCCGTGTCGCTCATGATGCCGGATATAAATCCATGTTGTTCAAATCTAATGATTTCAGTAGTCATGACAGGGCATATTTAATTCGTCAGGTATTGCCGGATTTCGAGGTGTTCGGAAGCCTTTGTATGAATCGGGTACATGGAGAAAAAGTGAACACGTTCGCTGCGGAAAAGGCTGTGAATACAACAGGTAATCTTTGCCGCTGCATCTGGATGCCTACACAGGATGCTGTTTACCAGAATATCCGGTATCATGGAAAAAAAGAGGGTATTCCCGTGTTGGATAACAATGGGCATGTCCTGCCGGAAGTCGTGCGGGTAATGGAAATATGTGCTGAAGCAAACATCATTTTCGCTACCGGGCACTCTTCCCCCGAAGAAAGTATCACGTTGGCCCGCAAAGCCCGTGAAGTCGGTGTAAAGAAATTCGTTGTAACTCATGCCAATTCCGGCATCTGGAAAATGACCTACGACCAAATAAAACGATGTATTGATTCCGGGGCATGGATTGAGTACAGTTATATAACCAACTTATGGGGCCCGGGTACGGGATTACCAGACTTTGAACGGATGAGCGACAAGGAGTTTGCAGGGTTCGGCCGTATAGCCCCGGAACACAGCATCATAACGACAGACCTCGGGCAGGTGGGAATGCCCCATCCAGTTGAAGGTATGCGTCGCTGTATCCGGGCGTTGCTCGAAAACGGGTTGTCGCAGCAACAAGTCAATTACATGGTACGCGACAATCCGGCGACACTTGTCGGATTGTCGGCAATATAATAAAGAACATGAACGAAGAACAGGATATTTATTCTTTTTGGTCAATTCACGCGGCTTCCCATGCCTACCACCTTTTTCCCCGATACACGCTGGTTTATTTGTATAGTGGGCAGTTGCATTTGCGGAACCAGTGCGGTGAAGCATTGAGTATCGTCCGGGGAGATTGTGCCTTTATCGGAAGGGACAGTTACTCGCATCTTTATGCAGAACCGGAAGTGGATGCCCCATGTAGGATGTTGTACTTTTCGTTTCCAAGACATTTCCTTTGCGAGTTTTACCAAACACTGGACAGCTCGTTTCGGAAACATACAATGGAAGTTCTTCCGGCCCTGCATCTCTTGTCGGCGTGTCCCGGGATAGAGAGTTTCTTCCAGTCGTTAGTCCCTTACCTTCACCGGAAGCAACTTTTGCCGGAAGCACTATTGCAGTTAAAAACGATAGAAGTTGCTTATACCTTAATAAATATGGACAAACGATATGCGGCCAATTTGTTCGACTTTGCTGGAAAGTGCGGAATGGACGTGTTCGACCTGTTGAAGCCACGGGTAGAAAGAGACATCGTCTGGAAAGAATTTCCATTTGAGCCTGATAACAAACTTAATTGAGCTGGGCAACAAAGGTTATCTTCTCCGGCTTCCATACTTTTGTATTGTAGAAAAATTAAAAACATAATGAATATGAACGTAAAAGGATTATTGACAATGATAGTTATGCTGCTATTCAGCCTTGTTTCTTGCAGCAGTGAAGAATCGGCAACGGTAGGATCGGGAGATACGATTTCAGGAGATGCCGGAAAAATTCTCATTGTCTATTTCTCATGGGGTGGAAATACCCGAATGGTCGCCAACCACATACACGATCTTGTCGGTTGCGATATAGTGGAAGTGGAGACAGTTATTCCTTATCCCGATTCTTACGAGGAGGTAATACAAATTGCCCCCGGAGAGTTGGAGAGCGATTATCGCCCGGAATTGAAAACAAAGGTAGAGAACATGGACGAGTACGACACGCTGATTGTCGGAACCCCCATCTGGGGCGGGCATCTTACCCCGGCCATGAAGAGCTTTCTGGCAGGCTACGATCTGTCGGGAAAGTACATAGCACCCTTCTGTACGCATGGTGGCAGTGGCACGGCTCAAAGCGTGTCCGATATCCGTTCGGTATGCCCCAACTCGACATTACTCGGCAGTTTGGCCGTGTATGGAAACCGGGCTGAAAACTCTCGGGGAGACGTTGAAAAATGGCTCAAACAAATAGGTATTATCGAATAATAACAAATAATTTAATTTTTAACAACGAGAAGCATTATGAAAAAGTTTCTGTATCTACTATTTGCCGCTTTTGTAGCGGTGGGATTGAGCGCCTGCTCTCCCGATGACAACGGACCTGATGGGCCGGAAACCGAAATCCCGGATACGCCGGAAAATCCGGATGATGGCAATGAACCGGAAAATCCGGACAACCCCGACAATCCCAACCCCGACCCTACGGGCAAGACGCTGATTGTGTATTACAGTTTCACGAACAATGTACATACCATCGTGACTGATTTGCAAACACAAATAGAGGCAGATGCGGTAAGAATAGAACCTGCCGAAGAAGGGCTCGACTATGCCGCAAACAATTACGCTATCGGCAGCGCGCTGATTCAGACTATCCGGAACAATCCGAATGACGAGAGTTCTTATCCGGCTATCAAATCCGTAGATGTGAACATTGCTGATTATGACAGAATTATCATAGGAGCGCCGTTATGGTGGAGCAATATGGCAGCCCCACTGCAAACATACCTGTTCCAACACGGCAGTGAAATGAAAGGGAAAAGCATTGGCCTGATAGTATCGAGCGCAAGCAGTGGAATCAGTGGGGTTGAGTCGGATGCCAAACGACTTATCCCGGAAGGAAATTTCCTTACTCCGAGCCTGTGGATACGTTCATCCCAAACATCCGGATGCCACTCGATGATTGCAGACTGGTTGAATGAAATCAATTAAACGAAAAGAAAGATGAAACGATTATTCATATGTTTACTGCTGCTTGTTCCGGTAATGACTTTTGCCGGATGCAGCAAAGGGAATGATGAGCCACAGGCCGAAACTCCAGACACTCCTGACAATCCGGGGGACAATGAAGATAACGATGACGATGACGGCTCGGGAACGGTTAAACCCGGGAATGGGAAAATCCTGATCGCTTGGTTCAGCCGTTGGGGGAACACGAATTATGCCTCTGACGTGGATGCCTCGACCGGAGCAAGCATTATCATCGATAAAGGAACCCACCGGGGTACAACCGAGGTGGTGGCCCGATATATCCAAACGGCTGTCGGCGGAGATTTGCATCTGATAGAAACGACCGCCCCGTATCCGACGGAGTTCGATGATGTCCGTGATCAGAATCACGCGGAGCAGGCGGCAGGAACACTTCCGTCACTTAAAAACAGCATTGAAAACATGGATCAATACGATGTGGTTTTCATCGGTTATCCCGTGTGGGCAACCGATGTTCCGCAGGCGGTACTTTCATTCCTTTCGGCCTATGATTTTTCGGGCAAGACCGTTGTGCCATTCTGTACCCATGACGGATATGGAGCCGGCAGCAGCTATCGTTCCGTGCAGACTTCCGCATCCGGTGCGAATGTCCCTGACGGAATCGCAATCGAGGCTACGGATGTACCTTCCGCAGAATCGCGGGTGCAGAGCTGGCTCGAACGAATCGGTATCGGGCGTGAAGAACCGCAAGGTAAGTCGATTCGTATTACTGCCGGCGGACATACTTTTACCGGAGAATGGATCGACACACCGCTGGCGAATGAAATCAGGGGTATGTTTCCGCTGACTGCAACTTTAGGACGTTACGGTGGTCGCGAATATTACGGTTCCATGCCACAACGCCCCACCCATACCGAAGAAGGACAGCTCCGGTTCGAGAACGGCGACATCACCTATTGCCCTTCCAATAACACGATAGCCATCTTTTACGCGAAAGCCGATGACCCAAATATGGGACAACTTACCATGCGTATTATCCCGATAGGAAAAGTAACCTCTGATTTGGGGATTTTTGATGAGATGGACAGTCGTTTGGAGTTTACGTTCGATAATGTTCAATAATTTATGAATGATAGCCCAAGTGACAAAGAGAGACGGAAACCGAAATAATATTGATTATTTATAACTTGTATCAGCTGACATCTGAACAGTTTACAATACAATTGTAGATATTATGTTGGTAAGATAAAAGATGTAAATATGATGAAATAAATTTCTGAATGAAAACAAAACAAGTACAAGATGACATCTCACATTTAACACTCCGGTTGAAAATTATCTCTGGATATGTGTTATTACTTGTTTTATTGGGCGTTATCGTCTCGTTGGTGTGGCTGGAACACAGGAAGATGGAAGCATTGAACAGCGGTGAGTTGCGTGCCAGCCAAAAAAGGGAAGCAGAAAACCGGACTTTTGAAAAATTACTCGACTTTTCTTTCTCTAATGATATTCTGCTGTTGAGGGACGATGAGAAACTTGACGAATACCGGATGAAGCGTGAAGTGGCAACCGATGCCTTGAACGGATTGAAACAGTATTACCGGACTGACGGCGTACAACATGCACGGATAGACAGAGTTTCTTCACTACTGCTGGAAAAGGAAAAACTGTTGTTCGGGGTGATGAATACCCTTTCGGATTTCTTGCGCATCGACAGCCTGCTCCAACGGAGAATACCCGTCATCATCTCGCAAACGGTACAACAGCAACAGCCAGACGTAACCGCAACAACAGAGAATAAACGGGGCGGACTGTTCGGACTGTTTAAAAAGACAGAGGAAAAATCCGCCTACGCACGCCAAAGGGAGAAACGGAAACAACCCTCGGCCTCCCGACGGACCACCGGAGAACTTTATTCCTTGCAAAAAGAGATACACGCACAATATACAGACTCTTGGAATAAACTGTCTGCCTACTCGGACAGCCTGCAACAACGTGACAGGGAACTGAACTCGCAGATAAACGAGCTTATCTGTGAATTTGAACAGGCCGCCATTACTCAATCCGACAGGGAAATAAGGCAGATGACCGCTTTGAGGGAACAGTCCTTCCGCATCATTCTCTTTATAGCCGCTGCCGCTATCCTGCTGATAGTGGTATTCTACCTTTTTATACATCGTGACATCCGGCAAAGACTGGCATACCGGATGAGACTGGAAGCCTCCGACCGTCGTAACCGTGAACTGCTGGCCGCACGCCGGAACCTGATACTGACGGTAAGCCATGAGCTGCGTGCGCCACTCGGCACTATCAGTGAATACGCCGGACTGCTGCAAGACGAGAAAGACGTGGAACGGAGCAAGGGATATGCGGTGAATATCCAGCGTGCCTCCCGCCATGTCATCGGACTGGCGAACAACCTGCTGTATTATTACAGGCTGGAAGCGGAAAAGGAGCAACCGGAAAAGGAAATCTTTCATCCGGGACGGACGGTTGAAGAAACCGTGCATTCATTTCTGCCGATGGCCGCAAAAAAGGGATTGGGCCTGACAGTGGAAGTGACGGATTCGGACGTACTTGTGGAAGGAGACCGTGGGCGGTTGGTACAGATATTGAATAACCTGATGTCAAACGCCGTGAAGTTTACCCGTGCCGGATATATCCATGCCGGTGCAAGATACCGGAACGGGGCTTTATGCTTTTTCGTCAGGGACACGGGAACGGGCATTGACAGGGAAAGGCAGGAACGGCTGTTTACCGCCTTCGAGCGTGGCGATACTCCGGACACGGAACAAGGCTTCGGGCTGGGGCTGGCGATAACCTATAAGCTGGTCACGCTATTGGAAGGAACTATCCGTGTGCAGAGTGCTCCGGGAAGCGGGAGCACCTTTGAGGTATGTCTTCCCATGCGTGAGGCGGACGGTAATCCGGGAGATGTCAGTATATCCCCAGAACAGGACTCCCTTTCGGGAATGAGGGTGCTGGCAATGGACGATGACCGGATGCAACTGGATGTAGTCAGGAAGATATACGCATGCAACGGGGTGGAATGTGACTGTTGCCTGAATGTGGGAGAATTGGTTTCGGCCTTACGGCGGAACCGTTATGACCTCGTGCTGACAGATATGCGGATGCCGGAAATGGACGGGTACGGTGTGTTGTCGCTGATACGAGGAAGTAACTTGGGGCAGACGAATACACTTCCCGTACTGGCTGTAACCGCACAGGCGGATGAAAAGCCGGAACGTTTCAGAAACGCAGGCTTTGCAGGCTGCCTGTATAAGCCTTTCTCGCTCGAAGAGTTGTTGGCGGCAACTTCACGCATAGACAGGCCGGACTTTGCGGCTATCATGGAAGGCGAGGAAGATACGGAAGAAATGCTGGATATATTCATAGAGGACACCACAGAGGAACTTTCCGGGATGCGGGACGCTTTTTCTACGGGAAATTATGAGAAGCTGGGACATATCATACACAAGGCCGCACCGCTCTGGGCGATAATCCGTATAAACATACCCCTCAGTGAATTGGAGAAAATGGCTTCCATGCCTCTTGAAAAATGGGACCGGACATTGGATAAAAGAATTGAGAAACTGCTTGAGGCCGTTGAACAGGCCATAGAGAAAGCAAAAAGACTGAAAGAGAAAGCGGATGGAAACCATATTGATAGTAGAGGATGACCGTGTGTATGCACGCACTACCGCTAACTGGTTGGTGAAAAACGGCATCAATGCCCGTTATGTATTATCGGTGGATGCGGCGAAGGTCTTTCTGGAAAGCCATGAGGTGGATTTGGTATTGTCGGATTTCCGCCTGAACGACAGTAACGGTGTGGAACTGCTGGAATGGATGAAGGCGCAGGGCTATCGTATGCCTTTCCTTATCATGACAGGCTACGGGGATATACCCGGTGCGGTGGAAGCGGTGAAGAAAGGTGCCGCAGACTATCTGCCCAAACCCGTGCAGACGGAAAAGGTGCTCGGTATCATCCGCGGACTGTTGGACCGTAGAAACAGAAAGAAAGTTGCGGAACGGGCTTTCTACGTCGGCAAGAGTCCTCTGGCGATGAAACTTCAGAACATTGTGCGTGTGGTGGCCCCTGCCGACAGCCTGTCCGTACTGATACTGGGGGCATCGGGCACGGGAAAGGAATATGTGGCCCGACAAATACACGCATTGAGCGGACGTGCGGATGCACCGTTCATTGCGGTGGATTGCGGGGCACTCCCGAAGGAACTGGCGGCATCGGAACTGTTCGGCCACGTGAAAGGAGCCTTTACGGGTGCTACGGAAGACAAGACAGGTATGTTCGCCGTGGCCAATCATGGGACGTTATTTCTGGACGAAGTAGGTAATTTGAGCATGGAAGTGCAGATGTTACTGCTGCGTGCGTTGCAAGAAAAACGTTACCGGCCTGTAGGCGGTAAGGAAGAGGTGAAAGCGGACATCCGGCTGGTAGCTGCCACGAATGAGGATTTGGAGAGGGCGATAACGGAAGGCAGGTTCAGAGAGGACCTGTTTCACCGGCTAAATGAATTTCCGCTGTATGTGCCGCTGTTGGCAGAGTGTCCCGAGGATATTATCCCACTGGCGGAGTTTATGCTCGACATCGCCAACCGGGAATTGGGAAAGAACGTGAAAGGCTTTGACCGGGAGACACAGAAACAGCTGAAAGCATACCCGTGGCCGGGAAACATACGGGAACTTAAAGGGGCGGTGAAACGTGCCGCCCTGCTGGCAAAAGAGGACTGGATTACTTCTGAAGACGTGGACTTGCCGGACAAGCCCAAACAGGTGGATGGCTATGCGCTGAACGATGAAAGGATGGAACGGACAACTATTCTGAAAGCATTGGAAGCAACGGGCAACGACAGGAAAGCCGCTGCCAAGTTGCTGGGTATCAGCCGGAGCACGCTTTATCTGAAATTGAAGAAGTACCGTTTGGATTAGAATGTGTCAGAAAATTGGACACATCGTGTTTGATATACAATATTTTCTTGTACACATATATAGAAAAACAAAAGGTATAAAAAGGTATAAAGATGTAAGATAACGGCAAACAAGTGGGATATGGAAGGTCCGTTGCTGCATGAATGCAGGTAACGGGCCTTTCTCTTTTATCGTTTGTACTCTGATACGCCAATGGACGACTCTGATTCTATTCCTTTGGAAAGGATATAAGATGTGCTTTACTTTGCCGTATATTCAGAAACTTAAAAAGAATTTTAGTATGGAACTGACAATTATTGAAACAAGTGCGTATCAGGAGTTGAGAAGACTGGTCAGTACGCTGGCCGTACAAATGAGTGACTTTCAGAAAAAGATTGCCCCGCCCGCACCGGACAAATGAATGGATGCGCAGGACGTTTGTCTGGCCTTGGGCATATCGAAACGGTGCCTCCAAAACTATCGGGATAACGGGCTTATTCCTTACTCGAACGTAGGGGGAAAATTCTTCTACCGAGAAGTGGATATTCAGGAGATATTGGAAAGCGGACTAATCAAAAGGAAGTAAGGTATGGCAGAGATTATCACAAGGGATTCGGAAGAGTTCAAGGAACTGACCGGATGGATTAAGAAGGCGGGGAAAGCGGTGGAAGATGCAACGGCACGGATACGCCCGACAGTTGCGGACGAACATTACATGACGGGCGATGATGTGTGTGCCATGTTGCATATCTCACGACGGACATTGCAAACGCTGAGGGATGAAAAGCTGGTGCCTTATACCACTATCGGGGGGAAAGTGCTTTACCCGGAAAGTTCCCTGTACGAAGTGCTGAAAAGGAATTATAGGGATTTCAGGCGGTTCAGAAAATAAGTAAGAAAGAAAAAGTGAAGAAACGTCCTCCGTCCTAACTGGCCCCCGGACGTTTCTTTTTATTGCCATGTTACATGGCAAGTTTGTAAACATGGCCTATTTTCTTGCAAATCTTATCGGTGTCCTCGCCTACCTTCGGGTTGATCAGTTCGGCATATATCTGTGTGGAAAGAATGGACTTATGCCCCAATACTTTCTGAAGGGTTTCCAACGGCATCCCTTTGAGGATAGCCAGAACGGCAAATGTGTGGCGCCCGATATGCGGGGTGACTTCGGCCCGGCAGTTACATTTCTTGCCTATGATTTTGAGACTAAGGAACATGGTATTGTATTCACCTACAGGGAAGACACATTCGGGGGAGTCTTTCTTTTCGTCCATACCTCTGTATTTTTCAATCAGTTCGATGGCAATGGGCAATAATTTCACAACGTATGCCACTCCCGTTTTTATACGGTTACCCATAAGCCATGTACCGCCGTCGGAGTCGGTATGAATATTATCATAGGTTATGGCTTTCAGGTCGGCATAGGCAAGGCCGGTAAAACACATGAATAAAAACATATCACGCATGGTACGCTGACGTTTGTATTTCAGTTCTACATGGATCATCCTTTGCAGTTCCTCTTCTGAAAGGAAGGAACGTCTCTTGTATTCGGGCATACACTCGAATGACACGAATGGATGAATCCGTATCCAGCCTTTTTCCTGTGCAATATACATCAGCCATTTCAAGGTATTGACACGCCCGAAGGCAGTGGAGTTTGCTAAAGCGCATGTACCGAGCATCCAGTTGTAGTAATCTTCAATAAATGATTTTTCAAGTTCTTCGATGACAATATCCTCTATATTCTTCTTGCTTTTCATGAAAAGCAGAAGGTTCTTGTAATCGGCAACCAAACCTCGATAAGTGCTTTCTGCTTTTTCTTTGCCGACTTTCTCTTTATACGATTCCAGTTGTTCTCTGAAAAGGTTCATAAGGGTATGACATTCTTCTCCGAAGCCGACATAGCGGTTATAGACTTTCTTGGCCGTGACAAAACTGTCGTGGTCGCAAATGTACTGGTAGTGCTTGGTGATTTGAGCCTTGATATTATCAAGCTCCTGATTGAGTGTGCGGGCTTCTTCGGATTTACCTTTGGCCCGGTTGGCTTTAACGTCCCACAAAGCGAGGGACACTTCTTTCTTACAACTGAAACCTGCTTGGGTTCCATTGATGGTGATGCGGCCCATAATCGGTGCCTTACCATTCTTTACTGCCTGATTCTTGGTGTAAAATAACACACGGTACGTACTTCTCATAACTCAACTTTTTTTAGTTACAAATTTAATTACTGTTGAGTTATTTGACGTTATGCAAAAACGGGCAACAAACTGTAATATAATGCATTACGTTTTATTTTGGAGCATTTTGGGGCGGGTTACGATTTGGTAACGTAATTCCCGCCCAAATATGCTTTTCCTTGCTTTCTTTTCCTACCTTGCTAAAAAAATATATTTTATAACCATTTGATTTTTAGCATGGTTGCGTTATCTTTGCGCATCTTTTTGAAATACTAAGTTACCCTATGAGGAAACAGAAGTTTCCCTTGCACAAAACTCTAGTTTCTAGCTAGAGAAACGGGGGTCACCTGTAAAACCCTGTGTTCTTTTGATGCTCTTATCTGTCAAAGTTATAT
>OGJU01000272.1_pt1 | contig 62211 bp, 58 predicted proteins | sample 1572251 | NCBI WGS metagenome assembly OGJU01 (sample SAMEA2582144, study PRJEB24529) | metagenome | biome: Human gut stool | place: China | collected 2011
CTATTTTCCCATAAACGGTAACCTGAAATGTTACTATTTTCGCTAATAGGTATATATGGTTTAATTACATTAACGATGTATTCTACTTTATTTTGAGTAATATTTAAAGAGATCTTCTGGTCTTGTCTATGTCGAATAGATGCTAGATTTTGATTAATTCCATCGTTTGTTTCTTTTACTTCATCTTGCTCTAAGAGCTTTTCGTTAGCTTCTCTAATAATGTTTTTTACTTGTTCTTCAGAATTATTCTTATCAATTTTTCTTTTTATTACCTTGCCTAGCAAATTGTTTTTTGTACTCATTAGATCTTTTGTACTATCGCGTAATGCTCCTAAATAGTAAGATTTAAAAAGCTGAAATGTTTCGTAGTCTGCCTTTTGTTCTGCACTTCTTAAGCCTGTATAGTAGGAATGAGTTATTCGATTGTGTTCGTCCTTATGATATTCTATAGTAACTCTCGCAAGCATGCAATCGTCCTCCTTTACTAGATATTGATAAAATGCGCCTTTTTGATTTTCTGAAAGGTTAGTAAAATTATACTCAATTACAATATTGTTTGAACACAATTCTTCATCTTCTCCATTCTCATCTTTTTGTACAATTCTATAAAAATCTTCTGGTGTTATTTCTTGATTAATACTATAATCACCCCATTGTAATAAGCAAATTTCAACTCGTCGTTTTTCCGCAAAATCGTTTCTGCACTTTTTAGCCTATTAAATTAAGACTTCCGGATTTATTACTCATTAAAAATTTTCTTTCTATTTTCCATCCTATAGCTTGCTCCAGCGAGTTTTACAACCTCACACCGATAAAGTAGTCTATCAAGAAGTGCCGTCGCTAGGACAGTGTCATCCAGTGTTTGAGCCCATTCTGTAGGGGACTTATTGGTTGTGATAATAACCGACGTTCTTTCGTGAAGATGATTGATCAGATTAAAGAATCCTACAGCTTCATCCTTTTTCATTGGGAAGAGCATGATATCATCAATGGCAAGCAAATGTGCTTTCAATAACTTTTGGTAGGCAGACAAAGCACTTGCCGAGAGATCCTTTAAGCGTATGATATTCATGATGTCTTCCATTGTATAAAAATATGCCCTGTATCCTTGTTTGACTGCCTCATAAACCAGTCCCGCTGCTATATAAGACTTGCCAAGGCCACTAGCCCCCAGAAGTACCACATTAAAATTCTGTTCCAACCACAGAAGTTCACGTAGCTGCCGTAATTGTGTTCGTGTTATACCTTGAGAATAATTGAAATCAAAGTCATCTAAATCATACTTCATCGGTAACCTGGCCTGCTTTTTGCGTCTATCAAAATCATTCTGTTGCCGTTGAACCACCTCTTTATCCAATAACGCCTCAATAAACTCCAAATAAGAAGGTTGGTCTATTTGGGCCTGATGGATCATTTCATCACAGTTCCGTCCCAGATTAGGTAGTTTTAGAGCTCTGGAAAGTGATTTTATCTTTTCTGTATTATTCATCTTCTTAAGGCCTCCTCATATGTTGATATATTACTTACTGACGGTTTTATGTCGTAATTGCCGGGCATAATATCTATCTGCGATAACACATCTTGCAATGCGGGTACTTGCTTTTTCTTGAGGAGTGTCGAAGCGACCTCATTCATTGTCTTTGCATTATAACTTTTGGCATCCAAACACTTACCTAAAGCCTCTATTCTGATTTCTACGGGATACTGAGGCATGCATTTAATTATTTCACGCAAATTATCTGTGTAATATCGAGGTTTATCTCCGTGTAGCAAGCCAAAAAACAAAACCGCATCTGTTGCATTTTCAAAAACGGTTAATGCTTTTTCCTCTAATTCTTTTCCCGATTCAGTCTTACTCCTTTTGTGATCCGTGTTCTGTATTAACTGACCTTTTACGGGACTGATGGTATGTATGGTTATTTGTTTACCTGTATCAGCATCAAAAATAAACAATTCATGATCCTTTATCTGAACCAGCACTTTACAACCCTTTCCTTTGTAACTTCCAAGTGGTAATGAGTAAAAACAACCTCTATATGCTATCGTATTATCTTTTCGCACCACATGCGACTGCATTTTTTCTTGGGGTTGTTTTAAAGTACCATAATAGGGCAACAGATATTGTTTTTCTATCTCATATTCCTCTTTGGGTACAAGTCTGGTAGCCGCATGTTTTTTGCCGTTTCCTGTTCTTTCCAGCCATCCGATCACTTCGTCATTTAGAGTTTCTATACCTCTATAAATACGGCCTTTGAGGAAATTATACTTTACGTACTTCACTACATTTTCTACTTTACCTTTACTTTGCGGATCTGCTTTTTTGCAAAATGTGACCTCAAAACCACATTCTTTTGTGAAAGAGCGAAAACCTTCTGTCATCAAAAGATCTCCCAGATTCTCAGATTTAAGCAATACTTTATCTTGATCGTAGATAATTCTATGAGGCATCCCTTTAAAATAATCAAAGGCCAAATGATGTGCATAAACAGTCATTTCTGTTGTAAACGGCCGGTTCGAGAGAAATATAAATTTGTGCCTTGACCGACATAATACAATTGCAAAGAAATAGATACGCACATAGTAACCATTTTCATTACGGATAAGTTTCTCACCAAAGTCAACCTGGGCCTCTTCTCCATATCCACAAGGTGCAAGCTGACAGGTTTGCCTTGGTAAAATTTCATTTGTTTTTGCTATACCGAACTCATCTCTAATATCCTCGACAAAAGTATAAACTGTTCTTTCGGATATGTAAGGGAGATCAGGATAACGTTCTTTGAGTCTATCATGCACTTGAGGTGCACTATAACATGACTCTTCTTCCAACAGCGCTTTTACGAAGTCTTTGTAGGGATCCAGTTTCTTTTTATACTGTCTGCTACAAATTCCACTATTCAAAAATTCTTCCTGAGTCATTTTTAGATAGCTTCGGACAGTATCCCTGCTTAGTCCTAATTTCCGGCCTATTTGGGCTTTCTTTAGGCCCTTTGAGGATAATTCTTTAACTTTGTGCCACATCACGATTTTTTCTAAGGTCGTCTTGTTCATTAAGCGTTCATTTTTGGGGGTTTGCGTTCTCAAATTTGAGCGCTTTTTCTTTTTCCTCCAAAAAAAGTGCAGATTAACAATTGCCGTTTTCCGACCAAACGACCCTGCTGAAAAATGACGAAGCAAAGTTACCGATTACACCCATCCGTAAAAAAGTCGAATAGCATCTATTAGTGATGTTTTACAACTAGCATTTGGACCAATTATAACATTTAATTTTTCGTGAAAAGATATTTTCATTTCCTTAATTCCACGAAAACCATTGATTGATATAGAACTTAAATACATATTTATTTATTTTTAAATGAACTCAAAATATGGGTGTTCCGAATAATCGTAGTCACCTTCTTTGAGCATCGGGTTATTGATGAAGAATGATTTCGTATATAATTCACGAGCAAATGACGTTGAAATTTCATACTCATTTTTGGTATAAACTCCTGTCTTTGGTCGGTTTATCAATCCAGCCTCTATGTACATTGGCATTACACAATATAATCCGTTGGGTAGAGACCGATTGCTTGCATACATTGATGACATTCTGCTTACAATTAGTGCTGTAGATACCTGTTCTTGTACGTGAAAGAATTTTCCAAGTACTACCATTGCGTCATATCCAAATCCATAAGTAGCATTAATCATTGCGGAATAGATGATTGCTCTATCTCCTGGATGTTTTATAGCAGAAAGAAACTCTGTCTTATGTTCCTCAATATAAGGGTATAAAGGATTTCTTTGAGTTAGTTTCCCGATAATGCTTCTTGCTTTATTTATCCGATTGGCACCTCGGTATTCACCTGCTGCTAAATCAGCGGCGTATTCAGGTGTGAAAATGCCATCAAGAGCGGCTTTTATTGCCATCTCCATCACATTTACGCCAATTCTTTGATTTATTCCGACAGTCTTTTCCATTGACATTTATTTCTCTATTGTAATAAACGGTATCACAACCTCTAGGAAGTGTGAGCCACCATGCGTTATCTCGTTTTTTCCAGCAAAACAGTTTGAATTGCGCCAAACCAGCCAGTTTTCGTGAACTAAAAGGTCTTTCACTATTTCTTCGTTATTCTGTAGAAATTCATTTTTATAGTTTTCATCTTTATACATCAGATAGCGATCACCTCTACTATCTTTTTCGTAGAGATATGTTTTTTCTGATTGTTTTAATGCCCTCCAAGAGTGAGCCATAATATTACCATGATCGGTTGTTATGTATATAATAAAACCTTGCTCATGTAGAAGTTTAATGTTTTCAGCTGCATCTTTTGCCCAATTCACCGTTAAGTCATACAAATCTTTATTGTTTGACGAACTATGCATTTTATGATCTAAACTTGCATCAACAAATGCTTGCTTATATCTATTATAGTCGCTCGCAAGAAGACTATCATAAGTATATGATACTTCATATTTGCTCATTCGTTTTGAACGGTTTGAATTTTCAGTCCAAAAATCATTCCACAATTTTTCTTCTTGGATTGGATTCTGAGTATATGACACATTAGGAATGTTACCTTTGAAGATGGCCTGCCTAGATAATTTTGTTATTGATGGAAGCCACGACATAGTAATATCTTTCTTTGTGCTGAGACCTTCTTCAGTTAGAAATCTATCTAATACCAAATATTGCCAGTAGGACATGCCATCAATTACGATAAGTGCAATCTTGTCTGTTCTATTGTATTTATTAAAGATATGAGGTAAAATCTTATTTACAATTTTGGGCCTAATAACATGATTTGAAGAAGCTAGTGAGAAATATTTAGAATCTAAGTATTGCTGAAAATCTGTATTTATCAATGATAGCGCAGACTCTACCTTATCATAGCAACCTTGACTTATAGCTTTGAGCAGGACCGATGATATAGAGTCTATTGTTTCAACATTATCCCAAATCAAAGGAATGGACAGCAATTTATCACATAACACCTTTGGGTCTTCACCAAAATAATTTGCTGCTTCTAAGACCATCTCTTTAGTATCTTTTACTGAGAGATTATATGTGTACTTCTTCTTAAACAGATATGAAGCAATACCAAATGATAACTGTGACATTCTTAGCTCGGTTTCGTCATAAGCTGGCATGAGATCTGACACAGAGAAAGTCGGAGCTATGAACATCTGATTCCTTAAATCAGGGAGAACTTCATCAGGGTCATCCATTATGTAACACACTCTTTCGTTCGAGAACTTGTCATATAATTCATACCTTATTCTCAACTCTAATGAGTTCTTAATAGGCAATAGGAGTAGTCCACATTCAGCAAGTACTTGCTGCTGTGTCTCTGGATTATTTAGGAATCCATCTGGGTTCTTTACCAAGCTTAGTTTTTTGCTTTGAATACTAAGACTTGATTCTATTCGTCTTATAAACTCATCCATCAATTCTTATTGTTAAGATGTGATTTACATCAGGAACCACACTTCGTCCTTTTGTGAATGCATTGTTCCATTCTTCTTTCTCTGCTTGTAGTTTGCGCATCTTACCTCTTCGGATATTATCTATTCCGATGCGTTTTATACGATGTTCAACATAACCAATAGCTCGAAGTTTCTTTTCAGATCTTGCTTGTATTCCGTTTTGGATTTCAGTCTCCATTCGATGAAATATAGCATGAAGGTTATTGTTTAACCTTTCATTGCTTTCAAGTTCTATTGTTGATTCGGTCTCACCAATAAAACAGAAACTATTTTTTTCTTGAACTAATCTATTCCAAATATCATTACCATAGGGCGCAAAGATTCTGCCATTATCGGCGATGAATTGAGCCGTGTATGTAGCTTTTGTTTCGTAACTATTTTTGGCAGATACTTTCCACAAAGTTAGATAGCCAGAGGTTTCATCTCCTGCATTTGATGAAATGACAGGTATAATTGTTTGAGTGTTACCATCGATCTCATCCAAGATACGTTTTATTACAGGATGTTGAAGAGTAATATGTTCAACTCCTGGATTATCGCCTTGTTTTGTTGGGTCAAATAGTGCATCTAAGACCTTGCCATTAACAGTATATTCGGATACACCTGTTAATAGTTTCTCAATCTTCCCTTTTTCACTGGTTACATACAAATCCATCATTTCCTCAAGCCAAACAGGGAGCGGACTATACTTAACTTCTCCTGCGCTTTCATTTTTTATCTCGTCCTTATCAAAAGCGGGCAAGATTCCTTCAGTTGATTTATAATCATTCAATTTTTTCTTGATGTCGTATAACCAACTATCACTTGTAAATTCGAATCTTCTTGGGTCTAACAATGACTGGAGATATAAATGATTGACATTCTTCATATCAATAGTTGAATCGAGAACATCGTTTGTTTTATCAATTCCCAATTCTTGGAGAATAGCATCAAGTTTTTCAACGATAATCTCGTAAACCCTCGTATCAACAGTGTTGTTGGTGAGCATATTGAATGCGATAACAGGATATTTTTGTCCAATACGGTCAACACGACCTATTCTTTGTTCAATGGCCATTGGGTTCCAAGGAAGGTCATAATTGAAAACAATATGGCAGAATTGCATATTCAAAGATTCACCGGCAGCATCGGTAGCAATCATTACATTAGATTCATTCTTGAATTTAACCAATGCTCTCTGACGTTCCAATAGATCCATGCTGCCATTGATGCCTACAGTAGTAAGTCCTGCATTTTCGAGAAGTTTCATCAAATAATCTTGTGTCCTACGGAACTCTGTAAAAACCAAGAACTTCATACTTGAATCATTTGCCTTATCCCTAAGCTCATATATTTTCTTTATAAGTGCTGATGCTTTTGCGTCCTGTTCATTATCCAAGCATATCTGGGCTTCGGCAATAAGACCATCTAAAACGACTTCCTCGTCTGCAAATCCTTCGCCTTGCATATCGACAGAGAATTCACCCATTTGTAAATCACTAAAATCAACATTACCTTCTTCGTCATAATCGCTAATGTCATCATCAATTTCTTCGTGTTGCAAACGCCACAGTCTCGTTTTCATCGCACCTAGTATTGCGGCAGTGCTACTGCTTGCTAACTTTTGCATCATAACCATAACTAGTCCTGTTGCATTGCGATTGCCACGTTTAGCTTTACCAAAGCAATATCTAACATAGTTGGTAACGTGTTCATATAATGCTATCTGAAGATGATGCATTCCTTCATCTAAAGGAACATCCATTCTAATGGTCATTCTATTTTGGAACAATTTCTTTCCATCATAATCCACAGCATAACGCTTTTCGGAACGCATTACATAGGGAGTAATATCATCTATTTCTGGCATTGCGTCACCTGGGAATGCATCTGCATCTATCAGTTGGAGCACTCTACGGAAATGATCACTTTTTCCTCTATGTGGTGTTGCAGAAAGAAGAAGTACATTTGGTACAGCATTGCACAATGTCTCTGCTAACTGGTAGCGGCTTACTTGAGCTGTACTACCACCCATTCGGTGTGCTTCATCTATGATAATCATGTCGAAATCAGCACCAACAACAGATTCAATACGATATTTATTGTATTCATCAATCTTCTCTTGGCTCCAACCTTGTCGAGTTGATAATGGCTTTAAGGCATCTGTTGATACAATGATCTGATTATGCTGTTTCCAAAAATTGAGTTCTTCTTCAGCATCAAAGCTGGCAAATGTTTTTGCCATACCTGAAATGAAGTCACTATCATATATGAAGAAACTTTCATTGAAATGCTCTTTCAGTTCTTGTTGCCATTGAAGCATTGCTGACTTTGGAACAATCAGTAATATTCGTTTAACTTCACCTCTTAATTTTTTCTCTTTCAGTACTAGACCGGCTTCAATGGTCTTACCCATACCAACTTCATCTGCTAAAAGGAATCTTGTCTGAATTCCTTGCATGACTTTTTCTAAAACAAGAATCTGGTGGGGCAGCGGAATAAGGCTACTCTCGTAGGGAGCTAATAATCTCTTTTGAGCCATTTCTTCCTTGATACGTGCCGCTATGGACACATATCTAATATATGCCATGCCTGAATTTGTATTTACAGTCATGTTATCCTCCAAATCAGAACGAAGCACCTGAGCAAAGCTGTTATCTTCTAGGATATGAATCCAAAGAGTTTCTTTGCCGAATAGGGTTTTACTTCCGATTACTTCTACGCTTTTGCCTTTATATTTCATTAGCTAAGTGATTCCTATTAAAAATATCTCGAGGTATTAAGCCTCTTTTTCCTGAATTTATGATATGCAAATCATACCATATTGTGTAATTGACAGTCTGAGATATATTTGACAGACCATCAATTATCACAGGGCTAATCTCAAAGATTATTGCACTCTCAATAGTTTTCAGTAAACGAGGCAAATTGTCATATCCTGATAAATCTTGTGGTTTTACAATAGTTCCCATACGAATAAATTTTTCTCCTCGTTTATCAAGGAATATAGATTCGTGACGATAATGCTGATCTATCCTCTTTCTGAAACTTTGGGTGGTTTCCCCGATGTAGATAAGGGTTTCTTTACCACCAAATACTTGAGAAATATAGTATATACCTATTTCTTCTGACTTCCAATTATTGCCGAAAGTTTCCAAAGGAACAGGAAATCCCCAATTTATCTCAATTATATGTAATCTATCAGGATTGTATGACATATTAAAAACTAAAGTGTTTTATGCAGTCAGTAAGTAATTCACGACGTTTCTCAATGAACTCTAAGAAATTATCAAATCCATAGTCTTCCATTTCGGGGATGTGATGTCTCTTTTTGAAATCAGAATCTCTACTCTTTATCCAAGAGTCAAATGGCTCAGCATTCTTTGATTTATTTTCTGTATCGTTCAATAATTCAAGATTTAGAATAGTATTGTACTTACTCTGGTATTCCTTGATTTTATCTTCACTGTATCCTCTAGCGAGTAATTTCTTTCTCTCAAATTCTGTTTTTGGGTATATATGATCCTCGTTGAAACGAGTATCTTTCCACACTCTATTAGGGTATAATAATGAAAGAATTAGAAAACTATATCTTGTAGAATAATTTGTATTAAGCCAGTTCTCAATCTCACCATCTGTAAACGATGAGTCAATAATCAATTTCGTATTAATTTCATTGAATGGGAACTTATCTCCGATTAATCCAATAACATTACGAATATTAGTCAATGTGGTGTCCGAAGATCCACCGAATGCACTTTTTAAAATCATCAAAAACAGCCATTTCTGAATATTGGTCTGATCTTGTACATCGGTCATGCTTGATGAAGAAAGATATGTGGAACTATTCTTATTTCGTAGATATTGAGCAATTGGTAATAGCGGTAATCTAGTAACAAGGTTTTTATCTGTAACTCCATAATTGCTTATAAGTTTAATGCTTTCTGAAATAGCCTTCTTTGTATCTTCCCAATGATCTTCAATTAGTTCAAGATTCTTCTGCGTGAACGAACTTAATTTATACTGAATGGGTAGATTTTCTGTTAGATACATAGCGCCTTTCATAACAAAGTCTTTGCCGAAATTATAACCAGCTCCGATTTTGTTTATATCATCAGTAAATTTATTAATCTCTTCTCTTGCATTAAGATTTTTCCATTTTGCTGTTGCTGTGGATAGGAGAATATCGCTATACTCCAACTTTTGTCCACCAGTATTTGTCCTGATAAAAATCTCAAGGACCTTATCATAGTCATCTGATTTTTCCTCATAGTAATTGATATTCTGTGTTACGTTGATAACAGAATGCAATTTGCTAATCATTTTTTTTGCATTTCTCTTTTCATCTTCTGAGAAAGGCTTTAGTTCCTCCTCAATAGCATCTTTTGCGTCTTCGGGATCATCATAATTAAGAATATCACCTACATGGTACCATAACTGTGGATAGTCAGTTCTTGGAAGTGCAGAATTATCTTCTTTGAAAAGAAATTGATAAGTCATTTCTTCTGGATTGTCATTATTGCTATTCCACAGCAAATTCAAATACAGTTTTGTGTCTCTCCACTTTCTGTAGAAAAATCTATATGAGCCTCTTAAAGCTATGTTGATTGAAGTAATACGCTGCTGTCCATCAAGAACTAAATATATATCTTGATTAATGCCATCTAAGTTTGCCACTTTATTGTGTGGGTGCTCTTGGTCATAATCTTTTATGAATTCATAGGATGTCCAATCTTTCTTCTTCTCTTCACGAATTTTCCAAAAGAGGAAGGAACTTATTGGATATCCACACATGATGGAATCAAATAGTTTTTCTACTTGATATGGGTTCCATACATACTCACGCTGAATAGCAGGAAGAAATGTATTTCTGCCTAGCTTCTCCGTTATTAAATCCTTTATTGTTAAATTTAGATATGCCATAATTTTATATTCTTGTTGTTGCTATGTCGTAATATTGAAGTAAAATCTCATCCTCTTGAAGCAATGATTCCTGAATATGATCACCAACTGTCACAATCGTTTGATAATCTTTCTGCTTATAACATTCCTTGAAACCATAGCGTAGAACTTCCAATCTCGTATCTTTCATTCGCTTAGCTTTTGGTTTCTGCGATTGTTCAAGATACATATTGAATTCCTTCATCATCTTACGACCACGAATGATTTCTAAGTCAGCAGCTTTTTCAGCATCAGGTTTGCGCCATTTGCCATCACTATCTTCGATGAAATTTTCTTTTAAGATATCCATTAATTCAGGTAATACGTCGCCTTTCTTCGTAGAAATCATATCTTTCATCCAATTTGAGGATAATTCTTGATAGGTTCTTGCTGTAGATAATTCACGTTTTAGCCATTCTATGCCATCAGCTTCGCTGCCAATAAATAATGAAGTTGGCACAAACTTATTAGTCAGAGATTTTTTTTCTTCATAAATAACTGCTTGTGATGCAGTGAAGAACATCTCATCTCTTTCTATAAATCGTTCTCTTAATCCTTTTTGAAAGTCTTGTGCATCAATAGGAATGGAGAATCCTTGCTGTACATAATATGAAATAAGTCTATCATATAGTATTTTAGGATTTCTTTCAATTATTGATGTTGTACTATTATCTTTTTTTAAATGTATTGGCAAATGAAGTAAGTGTTCTGTTATAAATGTCCAGACGCCTTCATGATTATTAGTCATCTGTACAAGGCTTTGTCTGAAACCATCGTGTGGTTTATAGCATGATATGACCAAATCTTCTTTAACAGAGGTAGTATATCTCATACATTTTATTCCACCATGTACTTTGTCCAGTGCTGACACATTTGAGATTATAAATCCCGAACTAGTTATTGCATATTGAATAGCATTCCATACAGCTGCACTTGTATTACTAAATTCTACCGTCATCCATTTACCCGGCTTGAGAAGTCTATAGAATTCTTTGAAACAAGATGCCATTATAGACTGATAGTCCGATGTAGTTTTATTTTGATGTTTGTTTTCAATAGCTTCTTCTTTATTATTGGACCAAATTTTAAGCCATGATTCAGATATACTATTCAATTCGGAATACATAATGTTAGCCCCGAATGGAGGGTCTGTGAAAATATAATCAATACTATTATTTCCTATGTTTGAAAGGCTGTTAGAACTAGCTACTTGAATTGTGTTATTGAAATCATTTAAAACATCATTGTTTTTTTTGTAGCTAAGTATTTCAAATACATTTTGTTCAACCATTTCACTAGGAACATAGAATGTACCACTTAATGGACCATTTATTCTGCCATTGGGGTTATGACTGTTGACAATGAAGCGATTTAACCTCGTTAAATTTCTTGATATACTGTTAGTTATAAATCGTTTGTTGAAAATTGAAGATTTACTCCACAATTCAGAAAGGATAATTAATGTTCTCTTGAAGTAAAATTGATGTACGTGGTAAATTCCTTTTGAATGTGGATCCCCAATTTTGTCACCGTCTTGTAATTCATTAGTTGGGAACCAATTATCGAATTTGTAGTTTTGAATTGTATTTAAAGTTTCAAGGTCTAATTCATCTGGAACTTTGGTATATCTTTTACCTGAATATTTATAGCTTATAAAAACAGGTTTAAATTCAACGCTATCGGTAATAGCATTGATTGCTGGGTCATAAGCTGAAATATGTTTTTTAATACATTTACTTCGTTGAATTTTAGTTCCACAATGAGGACATTTGGCGTCATTTATTATAATACCATTACCTCTTTCTACAAAAGTGTCAAAGAATAGCATTTCATTTTGACATTCTTCGCAAACAATGACATCACTCCAAACTACGTATTCTATAGTTCCTAATTTGCCATTGTCATGTTTTGTTTGGTAGAATCTTTCAAATTTTTCTTTTGTTCTTTCTAATAGCTGTGTGAAGCTTTCTATCTCCTTTCTATTGTTGTTGTTATTGTTATTAAATGCAATAAACGAAGCTATAGGGCTTAAATCAGTAAGGATGCAATTTCTTTTGCCCCAAGTAGGAGCAGAATTTGATTGCATCTTAAATTCATTTTCTATTTTTGATTTCAATTCTAAATCAGGATTTCCGCATATACCTGCGGCAACCCCTGTCATGCCAGTTCCTGAGAATCCATCAAAAACGATATCTCCAGGTTGAGTATAATGAAGAATATATCTCATTATAGCTGGATGGGGAACTTTTGTGTGATAAGAGTGTGCATTATAAACAGGATTATTTTTTCCTTCACTTACATCACTTGCGTACGGTTCTTTTACGTCAAAGGAATCTACCCGTATATTAGAAAACTTAGATTCATTTTTTTCATATTCCCATTCTTGAATTATATCATTAATCCATGGATTAGGACATGTTGTGTAGTAGGGAGGGTCAGAGAGGTTGATTATATCATCATCTTCTCCAATAGGAAATCCCTCTATCTTCTTTAGTTCTGGTAATTTATTGCGAAGTTCTTCACGAAAATACTCTCTTCTTGCATTATCATTAGGAAACTCCATACCCAAGCAAGTTACAGGAACATCATTTATTTTTGTTTCCTCAAATTCATCATCAAGGAATAGATTTTGTTCTTTATTCATTATAAATCGTGTTTTATTTGATAATTATGCGAACATCCTCTGGACGGTGGCCATGGCTTCTATCCTCAATGAATCTAGCAAGGGCATCAAGAGCTTCTTGCTTTTTCATTGGTTTGGAGAAAATGCGTAACATATCAGAGTGACTAATCTCAACCTTAGTAAAACTATGTTGTAGCTTCTTGATTATTTCAATCAAAGTACGAGCATACTGATGGTTTAAAGTAATTTGTCCATCAGCAAATTGCTGAATTGTAGTTTTTTCTTGTTCACTCAGCATCATCTTGTTCTTCTCAGTAGTTGGATCCTCTAATGCATCATGAAACTGTTGTTCATATTCTGAATAGATGTCTGATAATTCATCTTGCAATGTACTTAGTTTGGGCAAAAGTCCTCTGCTTGTGGTTGGATTGAAACTATCAACAGATGTAGGTGAAGACAGGATAGCTTGTTTGTTAACACTGCCATGTGCTACTTTAAGCATATTCATATTACGTAGCCATAGGTCATAACGAGATGGGTTGATAAATGGAGCATCGTGAACATCATCGCATACAATGCGTTTGTCGTCAGCCATTATCTTCATTTTCTTGCCATTCTCTATTTCGCTGATGTGGGCTTTTACATATTCCGACATATACCAATCGGCATAGCGTGATTTGAGATTATCAAGGTCTGCTTTATAAGTATTCATAGCATCTTGACCTTTCTTTACGACATCAGCTAAACGGTCAATAGCATCATTGATTTCAGCACGCAAAGATGGTTCATCAATGTTTGATAAGGCTGTACGCAAGTAAGAAATCATAGCATTGAATGTTGTAAGTTCTTTCAACATGGCTTCAATTTCATCTACTTTCAATCGAGTTTCATTCATCGCCTTCTTTACTATCTCCATTTGCCAGTCAATATTGCGCATCTTTGCTTTTGTATTATATCGCTGCAATTGATTACAAATGCCTTTCAGTCTAATGAGTTCATTATCTAAGGCGTGAGCATCATCCTTTGAAATAACTTCAATGTTACCAGCAAAAATGTAGCCTCCTTGTATTTTGTGCTGTAGGGTTACAACTCTTTCCTCCATTGATTTAGCTTTGCTTGACAAATCAGCAAACACACTTGTATTGGGGTCATCAAGTTCATTTGTTCGGTCCACTCCTAAAAGTCCAATCATAACTTCTCTTACTAAAGCTACGTTTAATCCCTTTGGAGGACAAATATTTGAGAATGTGTAGCACTCTTCAGGTTTAAGTGTTTCTACGGTAGCAATATTACTTGCGTTTATTCTTGTACCACCATTTAGAACTATCTCAATCTCACCAAGTGCAGCCATAGTTGCCATAACAAGCATTTCAAGATCAGCTTCGATATGAAAATCAGATGAAATGTATTCATGAGTTTCGTCAAAGAAAACTTCAAGTATTTCGTCGCGATTTACTACTTGTCCACCTTTAGCTGCCAACTTTTGACTTAGACTACGAGCATATTGTGAATGTTCTGTACTCAAGCGACCATTTTCCCAAAGACCTAGCCCCATAAGAATCGCTTCACCATTGCTGTTGTGCTTTGTAGGATTTGCAATGATGCTTCTTGCGGAGCGTAAAAGATTTTCTCGGTTACCTTTAGTAAGAGGTTGAGTGAGTGCTGTAAACTTAGGGTAATAAGCATTTTCATTCTCGAATTGCTGTTCCATGATATATGAGGTAATACCACTGATTGAATCAATTTTTGATTCAGCCTGTGCTCCAGGCATTCCCTGCATAAAATGTCCTTCACCCAAATACTCTACTATGGTCTTAGCCAAAAATTGCTTGTTGAAAGAATCACGAGCCTCTTTGTAATATTTGTCTCTGAGTTGCTTGTATTTAGGCTTTTCATCACTACTTGCACTATTTTCCTGTGAAAGAGCAGAACCATACAAGGTCACTTTTTGCTTAAACTCGTCGTCTAAGCCATCCATAATAAAGAATACGCTGTCTTTATCATTGGTGTGAGATTTAGCCTGTGAGTTGAAAATAGGCATGAAGTATATGTAGAAATGTTGCTGTGGTTGGGTTGTAGAACGGTCGTTTGGATTACCCATGAAAATGTAACCAGCTCTTGTGCATTTATGTGATTGCCATTCGATATTATGAGACCAGATACGGAAATTGGTTCGATATGTGTCACCTTCTACAGGTAGTACCTCTGCCAAGAACATAAAGAAATATTCATCTTTCTGTCCGTCACCCATCTGAGTGGCGTAGTCTTTTACTTTTTGTTCATAGTTTACACCACCTTCAATTCTTAGATGATACTCATTATTTTCCCCCTTTTCAAAATATTGACCGATTGTTGCCGAAACTATAGAATCAAGTGTTCTAGTAAATGCCAAATCCACAAGCTCATCGTAGTTCTCGCAAGTAATATCAACATGACAAAGGTCATTAGCCAATGAGTCGGCTGTTACTCCGTTTGGATGGCTAAGGTCTGCTTGTAGCATTTTGATTGCAGATGCCGCAACTATACGATGAGCCAAAGCTTTCTTAGGAGCTAAACCTCTAGTGAAGTTATCTTCAATTTTTTGATTAACAAGCTCGGTAATGTCACTCACCTTACTTACGTCAGGGTCTGCCTTCAAATCGACATTATTTTGCATATCCTTCCAGTAGGAGTCATAGCAAATTAATCCAGGCTTATCTTTAGGTACATCTTCTTCAATAATACTCTTAAACTTTGATGACAAGGTTTTAAGTACTTCACGCTGACTTTTGCCAATTTTGATAAGTGAAAAGTTATCAAAGTAGCTTGGATGAACTGGGAATAGATTCACATAAGTGTCAAGGTTGTTGTTCATATTAGGGAACATAACCGTGAACTGAGACAAGTGCTGGCGTATCTGTGCTTTTTGGTGTTCATCTTTTTGCAAAAGACGCTGTTGTACGATGAACTGTACATCTTCTTTTTGAATTGTTAGGTCAACGTATCTTTCATTCACATGACTCAACATTTCTTTAGCAAACTGGAACTCAGGAGAGCGATATATAAGTTCTTGTACACCAAAGACCATACGGAAGTGGGTGCGGTCACTCATTTGACCTAATGCTTGAAGAACTGCAAGGTCTCTGTTCAGCTTTGAAGGTTCACTACGACCTTTTAAGTATGAAAGCATTTCATCGATTACAAGCATGAAACCCTTATCTGGATACTTTTCCTCGAATGCAGCCATCATGGCTTCCAATTTTTCAGAATATGATTTCGGCGAATTATCATCGGAGATTGAATAATTAACGTCCCATTCCTCAAGAGCTGTATCTATCTTGTAAGTAACAATATCCCACAATTCTTGACTATTTCCAAGCTCAAAACGGTAAACCATATATTTACCGGCAATGGTCTTCAACCAATCTTTTGCCTTTTGGCTTTGAAGTAATGGTAAGTAGTCAGCGTTCTCTGCAATAATCGAGAAAAGAGACATTAAGTGTGACTTACCAGTACCATAGTTACCAACAATCTGAATACCTTTGGTCTCTACAGAGGAATTCAAATCAAGTTTACCGCAGATCTGAGGGATAATGAAATCTTCATAGGTACTTGAACAAACGAAATTCTTAACCAACTTGGCACGATAGTCATCATTATCAAGTTTTCCGAACTTGATAATCTCATCGATTGGGTCGAATTGTATAAGGTCCTTATATTTCATCGTATATTGTTTTATAATTTATATCATTTAAGTTTATTGAATAACCAGAATCCTTTTCAGAACTTAGATAATAGATGTCATTATAGAATTTACCTTCTTTTAGGATAATCAATACATGGCTTTTAGCCCATGAATCAATTTTAGTATGAAGATCTATTTTAAGACTAGGCTCAAATAAGATACCAATGTTCTTAATTGCAATGTATTCGCCTATTTCTGAGCTGTTTTTTAAGTTAGAGTTGATAATCTTTTCAAGCTCGTCATCTGCTTTCATCACTAAGCGTTTGCTGTCTATTGCTGATTCTATAGCTTTAGATAAGAGCAGTCCAATATCAACATAAGCAATGCCCTCCACCTCTTTTTGAGTGAAGAGCAGCTTGTGTCTGGCATTCATTGCTAAGTATGGTTTGAATATATCCATATAGTCAGTTTGATTAGAGGCATTATGAAATGCGGACGAATTTAATTTCATCATCTTTTGATGAATGCAATAAATCTTTCACGTCAATTTCAAGTATGCGAGCAATCTGCAACAGTATTTCAAGGCTAGGTTGTGATGTGTTAGTACACCATTTTGAAACCGTAGCTTGATCTTTTCCTAATTGTTCTGCCAACCACTTATTGGTTCTTTTCTTCTCAGCAAGAACAATTTTCAATCTGTTAATGTCCTTATTCTCCATCGTTGTTAATCAATTATTTAGGGCAAAGGTACACATAAAGCTCCAAAATCATTAGGGATTAAATATAAATCTTTGTTTTTGGAACAAAATATTGATTATACAATCAATAAATTGCAATTCTAGTGTGCCATTTTTACTATCACTGACACAGATGACTTGCCAAAATGTATTTTGAATTTGCAATATTTAATAATTGAAAATGAAATTTCTGGTCTAGAATATTTAACTTGCAAAGTTAAATATCACACCTATGCAGGAATCGGTTTTATTTCCTTCTTTATATGAAGAAGATTATATTCTTCGTTCATTAGGTTCAATTGTAACTCAATCAGATGTAGCACTTACTGAATTAGTTGCTAATGCTTGGGATGCGGGTGCATCTAACGTTACTATTTCAATTCCAGAATCAGCTAATCAGGTTTTATCAATAGAAGATGATGGAACTGGATTAACAGAAGCGGAATTTGAAAAAAGATGGATGACATTGAGATATAACAGAATCAAGGGACAAGGAAAGAAAGTCATTTTCCCTAACAATCAAAAATCGGTCAGATATGCTTTTGGACGAAATGGCGTTGGTAGACATGGCTTATTTTGCTTTGGTTCAGAATATAAGGTAATTACATCAAAAGATGGTCATAAAAGAACATATACAATTAAGCCGAATGTTGATAATCAGCCATTTGCTGTAATTGACTCTAAAGATGAATGTACTGATAAGACTGGAACTAGACTAGAGGTTGTTGTAACAAAAAAATTACCAGATCCTAAAAAAGTAATTGAAGTTATCTCTGCGAGATTCCTTCAAGATCCGCAATTCAGAATAACTGTAAACCATACAACCTTAAATTTAGAAGACTTTACTGGAGATATTGAGCCAAAAACTATCAAAATTGAAGACGGGTTGATTAATCTTGAATGCTACTTTATTGATACAACTAAGGCGGCCAAAAAAAGCATATTCCAAGGAATTGCCTTTTGGCAAAGTGGCCGATTGGTAGGGGAGCCTACTTGGACATTAGGGAAAAACTTAGTTTTAGATGGTCGTACTATGCTCGCCAAAAGATATACAATAATAGTAAAGACAAATGATTTATCTGATGAAGTGAAAGAAGATTGGAGTGGTTTTAGATCTTCTGACACTATGGATTTAGTATATGAAGAAGTGGAGAAATACGTAAATTCATGTATAGAAAATGTATCGTCTGCAACGATTAGTATCGTAAAGGAAAATTTAGGTGCTTCAATAAAAGAATCTTTAAAAAAAGTCAATCCATTGGTAAGTTTGGAGATTGATGAAGTTATAAGTAGTATTGTTACTGAAAATCCAAAAGTAAAGCAGGAATCTGTAGATATAGCAGTGCAAGCTGTTATTAATATTGAAAAATCCAAATCAGGACAATCATTATTAGAAAAACTTTCTGTGCTCAGTATTGATGATATAGATAGTTTGAATGAGCTATTAAGTAAATGGACTGTAGGAGACGCTTTGGTTGTACTAAATGAAATTGATAGAAGGCTTTCGGTTATTTCTGCAATACGAAAACTCGCTGGAGACAAAACTACAGACGAGCTACATGTGCTACACCCATTAATTACTCAGTCCAGATGGTTGTTTGGGCCTGAATATGAATCATCAGAATATATTTTTAATAGACAGATGAAGACGGCTGTAAGTAATATATTCGGAGATGATAAATTTATTTCTCCTGATACAAATTATAAGAAACGTCCAGACCTTATTTGTTTGCCCAATAGTACAATTGGTGTTACTGGAATAGAAGAAATAACGAATAGTCTTAGTCTTGCAACTGTAAGAAAGTTATTGCTTATTGAACTAAAAAAAGGTGGTTTTAAGATAAACAGAGAAGAACGCAATCAAGCGCAGGGTTATGTTGATGATTTGATTGCATCCAATTTGGGACCAAGCTGCACTATCACAGCATATGTAGTGGGAGATTCCATTGCGTCAAATGTTACATCGCCCATTAATGTTGGTGGAAATAACGAAGGAACAGTTTATGTTACAACATATGATCAGTTAGTAGATACAGCAGAAAGGCGTATGTTTGGATTAAGAAAAACTATCGCAGCTAGATATGATGATGTTCCCGGTATGGATTTATATGCTCAGTCAAAATTATTCAACTAGTAGATTAATCCACTTGCAAAAGCGATTTGCCAATATAAGCATATGAGTACACGACAAAAAGTGTTTTTTGAAAGAATTTAATGTCCAACAGATAGCTCATAGAAGCAATCTAATCTCCATTAATCTTCTACGTTTGATGGACGGGATTTTTCTACCATTCCATCTGCAAAATCCAAGGTATTCTGCTTCGATGTCGTTATCTCCGCGCTTTATCTTTTGAAGGAGTCGACTTTCTGGTTTTCCTTTACCACCGACAAGTGGTTTTATGCCGACATTGTAGGCCAATACCGATAAAAGCAATGCTTTATCACCATAGTTCTTGAAATATTCAAGTAATTTATTCAAATCAGAACGTAAAAGACTGTCAGCCTGTTTATAACTGATGTTTGGTTTAAGTTTCTCATGAGGCTGCACACGGTGCCCAAAGCCCACATAAGGCCAGCTATTTCGGTGAAGCGTTTCATAGTATTTTATGATTCGAACTGCTGATTCGTACTTGACTGGGTCGCAATCTGATGGTCTTGTAGGACTTCTTTCTTTGGCCGAGACAGTCATTGAGAAGATGAGCGTCATGGCTAATAATAGGGATTTTAGTTTCATTATTGTGCAGGATTACTTTTTAGGTTTTTGAATCTGGATAGGCTTTCGGTAAATGGAGTTGACCATGTTTTTAACCTCTTGACCTACCTTGATGAAGTTGGCATATAAGATACGTTCTTTCTCATCTTGAGTTTTGAATGTATAGAATTTAGGTATCTCATAGTTCTTATAATCAGCTTCCTCTTTCTTTATCTCTTCCATATTGAAGTTGGTCTTGCAATAGAACTTAGATGTCTTGAACTCTTCCGATTCCTGTACATTCATAGATCCATTTCTTCCGGTCTTGGTAACAACAAAGTCACGGGCTGTCTGTCCGCATATCCATCCTGTAGGCAAATCGGATATCTTACTTGCAGGAACAAGGCTGTCCATATTCTCATTCAGGTTGATGGATGTACGGTCTCTATCGATGGTAACGCCTTTCTTTAGCTGCACCACCTTTCCAAAGATATCATTGCTGAGCCATTCCAATGTCTCTTTTGAACGAGCAGAACCTGATACAACGTTACCCACTGTAGTGATAATCTTCTGCATACCTACCTTGCCATAGTCTGCCTCAAGTTGTGGTAACTCTTGAAAGCCGAGTGCCACACTCACTTTATTGCTTCGGGCAGTACCAATCAATCGGTCTATCTTGTGGAAATAGAGTGTTGGCAACTCATCCACTATGATACTTACAGGTATATTCTTGCCTTGACCGGTATTTACTCGTGTCACCAAGCGATTCAAGATTAAGGCATTCAATGCACCGATAATACTCTCCATTTCAGGGTCGTTTGCAATAAGTAAATAACTTGGATTTTTAGGGTCACTTACCTTTAAATCAAAGTCATCACCGTCACGATGAAACACCCAATAACTCTCTTTTGTAGCCAGTCGGCTGGTGTAGACACGAAGCGTACCAATCATACCTTCCAATTGTTCGAGGGCATTATGTTCCAATGCACTTTGGAATGGACCAAGTAGTGGAGCAACCTCGTTATCTGTTTGCAATACCTCAAAAATAGTCTGGTAACTCTCGTTTAAAAAGCTCAAAATATGTGGCATGTCCGAGTATTTTCCAAGCCAATATGCAGGTTCTATTGGTTCTCCACCTTTCTCCTTACGAACAACACCTGTAGGCCTCCACATCTTATACTCCTCGTCATAAATCTTGTCGGCATAGAGCATGTCGCCATTCTCATCGTATGGCTCACGTTCATAGTTCACAAAGAAATAGATGCAAGCAGCTAGGAAGTTCACCGCAGAAGTCTGGAAGAACTGGTCGCTACCGCCACCACCTTCTTTCTTCCCCTTCTGTAGAGATTCAAGCAATGTCTCAGCTGTCTCACTGGCTGCTGCAAGATTCGGAATATACTTCTTCTGAATAGGATTTACACGTCGGCTATATTCAACGTCAACAAAGTTGATGATGTTGAACTTACAATCCTTTGGAGTATTTCCTTTCTTCTGATTGATACGATAATGGTAGTATAGCTTCTGTGCCAAAGTCGGAAATTTATAATCATAGCAGACTAAGGCAAAGCCTTTTGCGCTATGTTGTCGAATGAATGGTTCAATAATAGAGAATGTCTTACCAGAGCCAGGAGTACCAACAACCCATGTACCACGGAACGGATTCTCAATATTAGCATAGCCCTCTCTGAATTTGCCTTTATAATAGAAACGCATTGGAATGTTTACCGAATATTTGTTCTCTCGAAGCTGTGTGCATTGCTCAAAGCTCTCGTTCTCCAGATTGAATCTATCTTTCAATAATCCTTCTTTCAAGAACTTTGAAATGTTATCCAAAGCAACGTGAACCAAGATTGTACCAACTACTGACATCAGTATATAGAAGATGATATTCAGGCGTATGGTATAGATTCTAGTCGATAAGAATCCTTCGCTACCTGTATGACCAAAGTTGAAGAATACAACTGCTAAGATTAGTAAACCTACACCGAAAGCAAAAGGATAAAGAACTTGCCGTCTGGCATCAAACTCCAACTGTTTTTTGTTCCTTGTGCCAATACAGGTGATGCAGACTAAAAGGAATGTTGCTATTTTACAATAAATCAAGTGACCATCGTTATAAATGAACCATTGCTTCATTCGTCCGTGAATATCACCAACGATTCCATTCCAAAAGTCTAGTGTCTGAGAATCGAGAGCAAACATAAAGAACTCCAGAACAACTGATACATAAATCAGTGATCTGAAAATCTTATAAGCCGTCTGTAATTCTTTACTTTCTTCCATTGCCATGGGCTACATTTTATTGATTGAGAGTAATGATAGGTCTTGCTTTGTGTGCTTGTAGTTTTGATGTTTCCAGCATGGCTCCACTTTCAAGAGAATAAAGCCATGCTTTTGAACTCTGCATTCCGTCAACTTCTGTACTGGTCCAATACCAACAATCATCCGGCGAACTAGGTATAGGTGTTCCGCCACATTCTCTAATGACGTGGTTGATTGCGCCTTTCATGGCATACAGCAAACGCATCTGTGCCACTGATGGAACATAGGCACTCTGATGGTCATGCCATAAATCAAAGACACTCATTGCTAGTGGTGAATGAACATCTTTGGCATCGTAGAGAGCAAAGGTGTTCTTGTTCCCATCATACGCCGTAAGGCTTGCTGATGTGCCTTGCGAAATGCCCAAGCTGTCGGCAAACATGACTGGAGATAGCTCATTCAGGTAAACGGCATAACCTTGTCCCTGAATATTTTCATCCTGATTAATATGGAATACCACGGCAATGGGTTCCTTCTTGTTTGATTTGGCATCGGTTAGAGTAAGGATGCTTCCATCGGTACATACTACATGACCAACTTTCATGGCTGTATCTGGAAATTCCTTATGTTCATCACAACTGGAAAGAACGAGTGAAATGGTTGCCATAGCAAGCAACGTCATCTTCTTAGTTAGCTTTTTTATCTTGCTCATCATTATCTATTCTGTTTTTAGTTACCGGTCGGAAGTTTTATACCAACCGAAATGCCCGTACGAAACAAATCTTGGCCTTTTATCATGCAATTACTCTTTACCTGCCAGTAGATTTTCCATCCACCCCGAAGTGAGTAGTTCTGTTCATAGCCCACATGAATGCCGGCTAAGAACTTATCGGTATCGGAGCCCAGAGAACCACCGATTCGGATGTTCCCATGGCTGTTTCTCGTTCTGGTCACACAAGGCTTATAGGCGATGCCCAGACCCCATGTACGATAATTTTTCCAGAACGATTCAGGGCAGATGTGTCCACAAGAGGCACATTCGTCCCACTTGATACACGCATTCCCAAAGTATTCCCAAGCGTTGTGATACTTTGTTTCGTGTTCATAAGAAAGGGTAACGTCAGCACTGTTCTCATAGAGCAGACCTACGCCTAGAGAAACATGGTTGTTATTCTGGGCATTGGCAGCCATCCCCATAGTGAAGACGGTCAGCAGGGATAATAGAAGTTTCTTCATCGTTTAATCTTCTTGAAGTAATACATTGTTGAATCCATCAGCACTCAGCACATCCTCGTAGTCAATGTTCAAACTGATAGTGCGACCCGATATTTGTTTCTCACTCATCTCGATGCTCAGCACCTTGTCATTGGGGAATGTCATTTTCTTAATGACCATCACATTGCGGTAGCCGAACTTAAAAGAAGTTCTTTCTTCCAATTGCATTTCAGGTGTAAGTTCTACAGTCTGTGTGTTGGTAGCCTTAGAAACTTTTTTATCGGAGAGCTTAACACGTATCTCATCAATATCGAAACGTATATTGGTTTTGTTCTCCACACTGTAATCAATGAAGAAGTAATCACCAACGGCATAGATGTTATTCAAACGCATTTCCATACGATTCTTCTTGCATTTCACGTCATGCCACTTGGCTGGTGATGACCAGATGTTTCGGGCGATACGATACATATCCTCGGTACTCAGACTAACAGCCGGATTGTGATAGGCATTCTTTTCGATATTCAAGATAGCCTTATCGGTTACAGCCTCCTTCATCCGTGCCGTGTAGAGTAAAGCATACTGTGTTCGGTAGCGTTCTGTTACAATAGTAACGATAGCCAATACCTCGCCATCATCATGTGCACCTTCTTTGGGTTTCAATCTCACTACATTGTTGATAGGCTGATCTCCGGCAATCTTTTCAGTAGATATATCCACAAATCGGATTGGTTCTGTGGCTGTGATGACAGTTGTTACCTGTTCATTGACAGTGAGGCATTCCATATCCTCATAAGTTTGCTGTGCAAAGGCATTTCCTGCCGTCATTACGCCGACAGCAATAGCGGCGAACATCTTTCTTATATTCATATTATCGGCTTATTTCTGATTATTGCTTTTCTTTTCACGACCATTGACCAGATAGACAAATGAGCCGTATTTGAGTTTTACACTGTTTTTCTTAACTGCTTTGCTGATAGCATTGCTTGTTCTTGTATAGGCATTCTGTACGGCTTGCATTCCCCATTGGGTGAAGCTGTTTCCTGTATTGTTGTTCATGGAAACATTGCCTGTCATGGCACTGGATGCCACATCTTTGGAAGTTTCTCTGAACTGACTGCTGGGCACATAAAGTCCTTCAAGACCATCTGTGTCATAGATAGACAAGTTGACTTTCACCAGTTCATCACCGACTAACAGACTATTGACAGAGCCTTTCACTCGTTGAGAACCGAAGCCGCTCATGATAGCATAGATATACGAGCCCTTGTGTACCACTATGTCGTTGATTTCTACATCATCCAAAAGTCGAAGTCTCACTCTTGAACCATCTACAGCCTTGATATTTTCATCAATAATGGCTTTAATCAAATGCGGTTCTGGTTCATTTTCTGATAGCGTATTGAAATACTCAGAAGATGTTTTGGTACGTTTGACCACGTCGTTGGCTTTGGATTCATCTTCAAGTGCTGAGACCTTTTTCTCATTTATTTCGACTTTACCCTTCAACTGGGTGCCAGATTCCATTGTTTCACCATCATTCTTCTCCTTGTCAGAAGCTGTTGGATTCTGCAATCCTTTTTGCCCTTTAAGCCGTGCTTCAGCAAGAGCTTTGTTTAGTTCATCCAATGTTTCCTGCTCTCGCTTTTGATTACGAGTTAGCCTGTCTGCTTCACTAAGATTAATGTCTGCTGAATTCCCAGTCATCTCTTTGCCTTTATCGGCGCTCTGACGTAGTTTCTCTTCAAGTTCAATCTCCTTGATTCGTTCTGCGGCAGCTGCATCTAGCTTATCTAAATCCTCCTGAGAATATTTTGAGTCATATTCCTCTGTCTGTGGTTCGTCATCATCTCTATCGATATTTTCGACGGCAGAGAAATCCTGCACACCACCAAATGACTTTTGCATATTGGCATATTTACCACCGATACCGTCATTCTTAATCTGTGCTTTTGGAAGCGTTGGATTTAGATATTCTGTACTCTCCAAGGTGCTTGGAGCTTCAACGGTTTCCGTATAGAATATGTCGATTATCAGATAACCACATCCCAATAGTAGGGGATAAAGGATAGCTGGCAACGCATATTTCGGGGCTTTCCAATTGATGTTACTTAATTTCATGTTTCTGTATTTGTGGGTTCATCATCTTTATTGAATCTCGTTGTGCCTGCCTTTTAGCATGTATGGCTTTCAGCACATCTTCCTGTCTTTGAGTAGCTGTAGTATTGTGGTTCTTAGCCTTATAAACCATAGCAAAGCGGTATGCATTGAATGTAAAGGAACATATCACTGTACCAAAGACTAATGTCAGGAACAGGTTGCGATGCTCATTTGCAAACTTCTGTACTCTTGCTGCAAAGCGGTCTATGCCAGACCACCTTGCAAACTTTCGTCCTGTCTCAACCTCATTTTCGTAACGTTCTTTGTATTTTGGATCGTCCTTGTCGGGCATCTTTTCGCCCAGTATCATTTTCTTCCAGCTCATAATCAATAGTTCACTTTGGTTTTCTGTTCAATGTCCTTGTTCAGCAATGTTCTCCAGTTTACAACCAATAATCCATGAGGGTTGTTATCGGTTCGTGGAACACGTTTCAGTTTGCCGGCGGTCACTAATTTACGGGTTAGAATATTGGTGCGTCGCTCAATACGCTGACGACCATAATATGTAAATTCCATATTCTTCTCGTTAAACCGGATACTATCGCAGAAGATAGAGAATACGGCACTTGTACCCATGATGTTGTTATAGAAGCCTTTCTCTTTTAGCGTGTTGTATTGGGCAAGACCTGTCTCATCAACCAAATACATGGCTTTCTCCATGGTGTACTTGATGTATTTGTCGTCAGGAGCTAGCGTGAAGAAGTAGTGATGGAACATTTCTACATGGCTTCGAGCTTCAATATCCAATGTTTCTTCCATAGTAGTTCTGTTCACAAGGATAGGCACATTGCTATCGAGTACGTATACTTTCTGTTGGGCATCGTTTACCATATTTTTAGCAGTCCAGATGGATAAGATGCTTATCACAACGCATCCAATCAAGAACAGTGAACATACGATGGTTACGAGTTTTACTTTATTTTCTAGGTTCTTTATTACCATTGTGTTTGTGTTTTAGTTCGTTAATCGTTTATCTTATCATGGTGTGAATTGCACCTGTTGCTGTTGCTTTAGCCTGTTGTGCCACACCTTCACCAAAGTTTCGTGTTGAGAATGCTGTATCACCTTCTGGAATCATCCATGAAGCAAGGTCAGGTACAAGATTCAAGCATTTAAGTGCTACGATTGAAGCCGCCATCAGGTATCCTGCCGAGAAGAATGAGTTCTGCAAGTAAGCAGCCATTGTCTGTTCTGAAGCAGTAATTGCTGACAGGTTCTCGACCTGAATACTTAGTACAATATCAAAGAGTAGCAGCACATAGAATCCTGTGAAGTATATCATGGCTCCATAGAAATGCACTGTCAGGTATCGTGTAGTCCATTTTGCCCAAGCACCTTCCCATTTAGGCAGGAGACTGAAAGCCCACTGGATGGGTCCGAATATCGTCAGCATACCCAGTAGAATTTGCTGGCAATACAGTGTTGCCCACCAACCGATACGGAACACAATCAAGGCCAGTACCATCACAATTTTATCCAATCCGATAACAGCTCCGGAGGTAAGAGAGATAAACCACAGCTTGCTTGCTTCGGTTTCCATCTCTGTTATCTCTGATACTCCAGAATGTTCCATGGCACTTTCAACGAGTGCCGGGTCCTGAGTTCCTTTATGAGCCACATCTGCCTTAGCCTGTAAATCGGTGTAGATGGTATCTCTCTTATATATCAGCTCCTGTACTTCCTCAAACTTATCAGAAATCTGAGTTGCTTCTGCTTCATACAAGTCATGCGTGTAGCTACCGATGCAGTTTGGTATATAAGATAGGTAATCCAAGAAACACCAGCTGTTATTGCTGTTGGTGATTCCTGTATCAGCAGGTGGGTACCACCAGCACATGATGATGGATATGGCTAGAGGCTTGAAGAGTTTCATCACATCAAGTGGTTCATGCTTGACCATCATCTTGTAGGTCATCTGTGCCGCGACTATCAGTGAAAATAGTGCGGCCAGAGCCATACAGATGTTCAATATGTACCAAAACGGGCCACTATGTCCTGTGAATGTAGCATCACAGAGAAATTGGTTCGTCTGAAATATTACGTCATCAATCTCTTCTTCCAGAATATTGATGCCAAAGTCACTAAGTATATTGTCTGCCATTCTTTAATCTATTTTCTACTGATGTAGAAGTTTCATATAACGTTTTTGTCTCGTTACCACATTTTTCGTCTCCAATTGGCCAAGCTTGCTTATCATTTCAATAATGCCTTTTTCACTGATAAATCGGACTTTTTTTCTAATAATATAGCCAAGAGGATTGCGAGCTTTCATGGTTATCACCTTAAAAACCACTTTACCTTTCAGCCGTTGACCGAAATGAATAAAGCCAATAGCTTTTGCAACTTCTGTGGCTTTATAGAGGATATTGCCGGCTTCATCCTGTGTGGTGATAATCTTGCCAAATAGTGGATGATCCACTTCCTTGAATTTGTATTCTTCCATAGTTACTGAACCTCCATCTCATCAAAGAGTAATCTTTCCATTGGCTTTTGCTGTTCCTTTTCAAAAAGAGGGATAATGCCCTTTTCCTTTAGAAAACGATAGAGAAAAAGTCGTCCTGCCTGTGTCCACATCGAACTTAGCTTAAATCCGTATTCTGTTGTTGCAGTGACGGACTTCATGTAGTTATATGGCGCATATTTCGTTTTTGGCAACCATTAATCGTTTACCTTCTTCTGGATTCCCCAATCGTAGAGTAAGCTGTTTAGTCTTTGTGCTGATATACCATACTCAGAAGCAATCTGTGAAATTCTCACGCATTTCTTTTCAGAGAGGATGTAGTCCACAAAGGTTGCACGTTTGGTCATCTCTTTCATCGTATTCTCCTGAGCAACGATAAGGGCGTGCTGTTCAGTGACCTTATCTTCCGCCAATTTGCGTCCTTCCTGTTCCATCTTTAGGTTGGTGGCCAACTTGATTAGGAAGTCAGGTTCTGTGATGGCACGCTGCAATGTCTCTGGAGTCATATAGGCTCCAGTCTTACGAATGGACGGAAGGACTTCTTCTACGACCCAATCTTGGAAAGCTTCAGCAGCAGGTAGCTTACTACGCATAACCAATCTGTAGATGTCAGCCTCCGAAATAAACTTGGTTGGCTGTAAAACTGTCGTACCAAACTGATTTTCAGAGGGGGTGCCCAAAACGTTCACCCCCTTACAGTGTTCTCTAACTGCTTTTTGTGGATTGCTATAGCCTAATGCTTTTGCTACATCGTTAGCTTTAAATAGCACTTTGCCATTCTCAGATCGTATGATTGTGATTTCACCAAACTGTTCATGGTTGAAGATCTGAATCTGATTTTTCTCAATTGTCTGATTTTTCATATTTGTGTTGTTTTTTTTTTCCCCTTTCTTTATTCATTACTTGTTTTGCCGGCAGTTGACCATCCTGCTTCTCGCCATCTGTTCAGAGAGGTGATTGCTATAGTTGCCATGCGACTTGGTTTCTGATAGGTTGCAGCCAATAGTTCGGTTGTACCTTTAGCTCTTGTCAACTGAGCGATGTACTTTACCAAAGTCTCATTCTGCCTACAGATGTCTGCATAGATTTGCAGATACTGTTTCTTGCGTTTGGCATTAGGCATGTAAGCATCCTGAGTGGATTTGATGGCACTCTTGAACATATTATAGAGGTAAGTCCATCGTCCTTTGCTGTCTCTGGTTCCACCTGCAACCATAATCCTTTCAATATTTCGGTGAAAACGCTCCAGCTTATCAGTTATCTTGCTTCCTTCAGCCATCCATGCCACATCGAGTGTGCCACCTTTGCGGTCAGCCATGTTCAAAAGCTCTATCTCGCCACGCTTTACCATAGCTGAGTCCATTTGCTTTGACATATCCACCTGTTTGTAAGCTGCAATTCCTGCGGCAGTTCGATAGCCCAGCTTGTTCTTCTGTGCGGCTGTCTTACGATAGCTATTGTGTAATAGCCAGTAATAGTATTCCGGAGTAAGCGTACCTGAACCGATTTCCATGACGGTAATCTGATTCATCTTTGAGGCATCATGTGAATACGTCACCTGTTGGGCTTGGATATTCAGTGAAAAAGTCGTTGCCATTCCGAGAATGAGTACTGTTATCTTTATTCTTTCCTTCATTTTTCTCTGATTTTGGGGTATAGTTACAAGCATTAAATTTGTAGCCATACTAATACTTTAATAGTCCTGCTTCTCGCCATCTTCCGAAAGCACCATCCAAGATTTCTCGTCTGGTTTTCGAGCGATAGATGGATTCTTTCCAGTAGCCCATTCTCAGCTGTACATACTGCCAAGTCTTGAAATAGGCTCTGTTCAGGTAGAGTTCTATTCTGTCTAATGAGTAGTTGATGGAGCTCATCACCATCATCAGTTCCGAAGTGGAGCAAGCTGCTGCACCTGTTGCATACAGCACTAGGTCGGATAGCGATTTATACAATTCCTGACCTTCCTTGTAGATATTATCTATCATTCGGTAGTTCACCGAGATAATCAGTGTATCTGTGATAGAGTATTTACCTCGTTTGAGTACCTTCTCATTGTAATCCTCCAATAGCTTTTTGTAATCTCTAATGCGTGTCGATACGGTGTTGTAGGTATCATAGGCATTCATAGAGGTGCGCAAAGAATTGTACAGAACGTCAATCACATCAAAAGCTCTGGTGTATTTATCCAAGTCAACATTCAGTTCCTTGTATTCCACGGCAGCTGTTTTGCTGTAATCGTGCAACAGTGAGTTGCTGAGTTCCAGAGTAGATCGTGCCAACAGCATACTGCGAACATTTTTATGGTCATTGATATAGGCTTCCAAAGTCGTTATATCCTGTTGGGCATAAGTCAATGATGGAATGACAGTGAGCAATGTCAGTAGCAGTAGTTTTATCTTCATTCCCATGTTTCAGCGTCTTCGTCTGGTTTAAACTCGATTGGGGCTTGTTCGATGATACCGCCTTGTGGCACTCTGTTATCGGAGTTTCTATCATCATCTTTTTCCTTTCCCTTTTCTTTTGCTGTTCGGGCATTCTCCATCCATTGCTCATGGCAGGTTTTCAAGAGGTTCAGTCGTCTGCCTTGATCTTTATCCAATTGGAATCCTTGTTTGCGAAGTAGATCCATGATGGACACTTTGTAGTACATCATCTTTTCCATGCTTACCAAATCAGCATAGATTTTTGTGATTCTTGCATCTATCTCGCGAGCAATCTCCAATCTGTCGGATGACCATAACAGATGATAGGTGTCCTCTGTATCATCGGGCGACTGTGGCTCTGTTCGTATGTATTCAGTGCTGATCTGACAATTGGGATATTGTTTGGCTACATCTGAAATGTGTTTGTTTACAATGTTTGTTTTGGTAGATTCATTATCGTTCGGATTAAGTTCAACCATATCTACAACCTGTGTATCAGAATACTCTCCGGTCAACGACCATGAAATCTGCACAATGGCTCTGTGAATTTTGATACCAAGGAAATACTTGGGCTTTCTTGCAATGCTGACGGTTGCCTTGAAAGTAATCTCGCCATTGATGTTTGGCATAGTTGCTTTTCTACAATAGGTATTGCCGTTCCACCAACCATTGCCAGTCCAAGTCAGGTTATAAGCAATCTTGCAATCATTCATAATAGCCGGAATACGATAGTAGTCATCGGTAGCTGTGGCATTATCGTTAGCCGCTTCTGCTTTGGCCTGTTCAATGTCATCCAGTTTCTTTTGCCATGTTGCCAACTCTTTTTGAAGAGCTGTAATCTGAGCCTTGTTGTCGTTATACATCGTGCGGTATCTACCCAAGTCGGCATAGCTTCTTGTTGCCATCAGTTTAACCAGTTTGGCATTCTCCGCTTCCAAATAATCTATCTTGCTTTGAATAGCCGTGATGTTATTTCTGGCTTCTGTTTCCTGTGCATACAATTCTGAAAGGTCTAAGTTGTTGTTTGTGGGTAAAGTAGTAAGCATGGCACATTCCTTGGTATGGGCATTCACCGAACCGCCACAGCTTCTACATTTATACTGCGTTGTTCCTTCTCCAAGAGATACATTATCATGGCAGGTAACAGAGATGATTGCCATCTCACAACCTTTCAACTTGTTGGCATCTGTTGACTGATAGTAGTTCTTGCTGTCATAACTTATATAATAGGTATAGCCATCTTCGTTGTCATTCAAATCATTCAATCGTGCCTGCAACTGAGCTTTGAATGTATTCAGATCCATAGAGTAGGAATCAAAATAATCCTCATAGACTTCTTCTGTACGGTTCCAACTTTTCGTCACTGTGACAGCGTAGGCATACGATTTCTTTGTCTGCTTTCCACCTTTGCTGATGATATAGGCATAAAGAGAAAATCCAATTGAATAGTTATTACCGTCGTTAGCCTGATTAAGTTGGGCTACACGGCTTCTTGACCACCCGGCATATCGTTCCGAGTTCTGTTTAATGGCCTCGTATTGGCTTGAAGATGGGTAGAAGTACTTATCGCTTGTTGAGATACGATACCATTCTCCACCATTAATAACGCTGTTGTCATCTGTTGGTGGAATGTAGTTACACAAGGTCTCACTACCTGCATCTCTGCGATAGATATACCATCTTTGTGTATAATATCTGCCGATAGATTCCTGATTATAATCCGTAATCCATGAAGAAAGATTGTAATTGGAAACGTTGAAGAGATTACTTACATTATCTCCGGCAAGACCAATAAGTGTTCCGCCAAGGTTATTATAGGCACTGTTGAAAATTCCGTAAGAGTTCTTTGCTACTTCAGCGATTGCAGAAGCTTTGCCATTTACAAGGTCATCAAACGAACTTTTGCCCATCAATTGATTGCCAAGATTACTGCCACCTCCAGAAATGAGGCTTACTCCGTTGGAGTACAGCGTTTCCAAGTCCGATTTCAGATTATCCTTAGTGAAGTTACTTGATATGTTTCCAAATGAGTTCATAACTGCGTTCCAATTCATATTACCCATTTGCGTGAGGTCAAAGATGGCTTTAGCTTCCGGGCACATTTCAAGAAAGGCTATATCACGAAAAGACAATCGGCTGTTTGTAACAACAGATTCGAACTGCATACAGAGATTCTTGGTGTCTTCACAAGCCTTAAACAGGTATGCGCCATTGTAGAATGCATTCTGAGGACGTTTGAGCATCAGTCCTGACAAATCCCAGATCTTTGGCATAATCTTAGCCGATACCATGTTGTAGATACGTCGGTAATAGTAATTCTCTTCTGCCGAAGCCCACAAGCCAAGGTCTGTGAGAGCCTTTCTATCCATATATTTTGATGTATAGATGGTAGCAGCAGCAACTTCCGCCGAGCGGTAATGCTTTAGAATCTCCTTAATCTGCTCATTGTAATATGCCTCAGAAGCCGCCTCTGTACCGTATGCTCCGGCCATGGCAGCTATTGTCTTCGCATCATAATTGATACGATAATACTGTGCCGACATCTCAACGATGCCGACAAGCAGAACAATGATGGTACAAAGAAACTTCTTCATGCTTACTTTTTCAGGTTCAATACTTTACCTTCCTTATTTACTTTTTGTGCAAAAGGCAATGATTTGTCAATACCAGACAGGTTCCAATCTCGGCAATATGCCTCGATAGCTTGCTGGTGTGTACATTTCAATTCACTCTTATAGAGTTTCAAGGCTTCTTTCTCAGCTCGCTCAGTTGTATAGGTCATATAACATTCACGAGGTTCTTCTACACCAAAGACTCCACTGGTTGTTCCTCTTCTAATGAACACCTCACGGAAGAAGCTTCGTCCTGCCTTGTTTTCAAGGCGGTTGATGGTGAAGATCTTCTTGCAGTCCACATCGGTAAGTCCAAGGATGGATTTGATGTTATCGAATCGCTCTCTGAACTTACTCTGATCGAGCAGCATCACCACATCTGAGTTGTTGATGATGGCTTCCTTAACTACAGGAGAGCCAATGATGTCCTGAATTTCCTGAGTAACTACACCGACACTTGCCCAGAACTTACGAGCTGTCTTATACAGATACTTGATGTATTCCGCCATCAATGGTGAAGCGATAGCTTTCCATGCTTCTTCAATAACCAAGACCTTGCGGTTCTTTTTGATACGCATCTTTTGCAAGAATACGTCCATGATAATCAAGGTGACGATAGGGAAAAGCACAGGGTCGTCCTTAATGGCATCAATCTCAAACACGATAAATGTTTCATCGAAGAGTGAGCCGTCCATGTCCTCATTGAGGGTCTTATCATGATTACCGCCTCGATAGAAATCCTTCATCATATAGCGATAAGTAGATATATCCACGCCACTGAGATTATTCTCATGACAGATGTCAGGAATACGCTGAACGGAGTATTCATAGAAAGTGTTGAATGAGAGTGTTTCCACCTTCAAGTCTTTTCTACGGCTTTCAATCTCATCAATTTCCTTGTTGATACGCTCTTCACGTTCCTTATCGGTCTCTTTTGTACCTCGGTTATTGCTTCGGTCATCAATCAGCAGACTTTGTCGCAAGTCCTCCCTTTGTGGTGGAGTGAAACCGTTGAAACCATTGAAATAAACATCATAGTATTCTGTGATTACCTGGTCTATCAATCGGTCTTCGGTTTTTGTGATTTCGCCTTGCGTGCCTTTCCAGATAAGCAGAGTCAGGTTCTTCAGAAATCCGGTCTTTTCTACGTTCAACTCTTCACGCTTAATGCGGAATGGGTTCATGGTAATTGGTTTCTCCTCGGTGTAGGAGATATATTTACCGCCGACGTATTCACAAAGTCCTTCATAAGAGTTACCCGTATCGACCATAACAACATCGGTATTCTGCTCCCAAAGCTGGCGAACAACGCTGTTAATATGAAAACTCTTGCCACTTCCCGAAGGACCGAGGCAAAAGAAGTTACTGTTGTCAGTCAGCTTGTTACGTCCTTCCTTACCTGTAATGTCGATTGCAACCGGCACACCTTGACGGTCTGTGTAGCAAATCTTCAAAGGTGTTTCCTCACTATGCTGAATCTGTTCCTTGTAAAACAGACAACAGGCAGCATCGCTAAGGGTAAGGAATCGATCATAGTCTTCATTCATCCCATAGCAGTTGCCCGGAAATGAATTGACGAAGAGTTCCAACTGATTATAGGCACGCTTACTGATATGTATGCCCATTCGTCCAAACTGATTTTCCAGATGGTTGGTACATTTCTGCATGTCGGCATCCTTTGGAGTGCATACCATTAGGTTGTAGTGCGTATAGACGAGTTGCTTGCTTTCTCTGGCAATGACTTCCTGCACACGCTTAATATCTTCCACAGCCATCTCGTTGGATGGATTGGGAATACTGGCATGTCGGTTTTTCTTCTTATCCAAAAGGGCAAGTTCTCGTTTTTGGTTCGGCATGTAAATCATCTGATTGTAGATGACGGTTTCAGCACCCGGGATGCTGTCGATATGCGAAAGCAAGTCGACAGGCATACTGGTGTTGTTTACTTCAATGTTGGTGTATGGTCGTACAAATCCGGGTAAGCTGGCATAATCCACATCTACCAAACTATAGACCTTGCAACGCTTATCGCCAAGTTCCACGCATTCTTCATCCACCTTGAAATTGTTCATCGAGATGGTTTTGTCGGTGAAGTTCATGGCAAAATAACGGTCAACATACTCGCTTGCTTCCTGTTTAGTCAGAAACTCAGCTTTCACGCCACCATCTCTAATCTGGTCGTGTACCTTACGAATCTTGACCTGAAAGTCTCTCCACGTTTTACTGTCGTAAGAGAACAGACGGCTTTTCTTGCTTTCTTGTGTGATGGTCAGATAGCAGATGCTGTCAGTGTAGGTTCTTCCTGTGAAGTACTTGAAGTAGGCATCAGAAAGAAATTCCTTCTTGCTTTCATCATCAGAAGCGAAGTCTTTACGGATAAAGATGTCCTGTTTATGGACGGCATAGCCTTCACCCAAAGTCAGAATGACTGCACTCATCAATGTCGTGAAGTCATAGTAGCTGTCTATGTTCGCAGAGTATTTCTGCACTGGGTTAGCTATTTTCAGGATAGCTGAGTATTCACCTGTCTTTGTGTACACCACACCAACACCGTTATTGTCTTCCACGGAAAAGTATATATCCTGAAAGATTTTCTTGCGTTTGCCGCCTGTACCGAAAACAGATACGGAGATTGCCATACCTGCTAGGATTGCAAAGAATATGAGTATTACGTATAGGGTCATCAATTATTGATTAGTAGTTGTGTTTTCTTGTTGCCAAAGCTGTGGAGTAATGATTACTCCAGTTCCTCAATCCAGCTCTCAAGGCATTCCTCCCAATGGTCTCGCCAGATGTCCAAGTCGAGATTGCGCACGGGATTGTAGCTGTTGTTATAGTCCTTACCGGTTGTAAAGAAGCGACTAATTTCTGAAAGGATGCTGTCACGCATATCTTCATCCAAGTACTTGCGGTTTTCTGCCGAGAGCTTACGCATGGAAGTTTTCAGTTCATCGGTTCGTGGGTAGAGTGTGATATAAATCAGCTGTCCTGTGCGGTCATTCAAGCTCACGCACATCTTGTCAGATTCCTGTGGTGAATGTACAATCAAGCGGAATGTGCTTGGAATGATGGCTACGTGAGCCTTTGTCTTGCCGGGAATGGCGATAGTTGCTAAGTATTGTTTCATGATTTACCAATTGATTTATTTCTTTTCTGACTTTTCCTTTTTTTCTGCGTCCTCTTTGTTTGCAGGTCGTCTTGTATAGGTCGAAAGTTCAAATACTACGTCTGTGTACCATTCTTCTGCTTTTACGCCAATATCAAATACACCGGGTTCATTGTCAACATATTCATCTTCATCATCAGAGTAGTATTTGCCGTTTGCGATGAAGTATGAAATGTCGAATGCTATGCTTGCAGTCAGTGATTCGCCCAATTTCATGGCAAGTTCATATGTCATGCCATCAAATGCCTTTTTGTATTCTTTGGGTGGGCAAAGAGTTATGTTGTGTATGAGTCCTCTGTTGTTATCAAGGAATAAGATGGTAATATGACCATCACGTTCCAACGTTGCATCGATGGTGAAGACACGAGGCATAATTGCAATCTTTCGAGTTAGACCATATGCGATTCGATTTATTTCTGTAATTACTAGATGTTTCATTTTTGTTGTTTGGTTTGTTTTTAGAATAAAAAGAATAGTCTCAGCTGTTGGCTGGAGTACTGTTTCGATAGTCCGCCTGCTATGATGCCGTTGGTAAAGTCAATCATATAGGTTGTCTTATCTGTCTGTTCGCTACTGGTGATGTACTCGCCAATGGGAATATCGTATCCTATTGGTAGTTTCATCTTCTCACCAACAGGATGGAGCTGATAGTAAAGCTTCACCATTTCTGAGAGTGAGGGCACATAGCTTCCGGGATGTCTTCGTACCTCAGTCAGCATATCAGTTTTCGAGATTAGTCCCATAGATGGTTTGGCTTTCTCTTGTGAGGCTATCAACTTTGAGGTCAGGAAGTCTCCCTTAGAATAGCCTAGAGCACAACTTTCTGTAAAAGGAATCTTCGGCTTGTAGATAATGATATTCTCATTACCAATGCCATCGGTATGGGTGGGATTAATCAACCCTTCCTTTCGTTTGCCGTCCACCGTTGGAAAATACTTGTGTGATGTTGCACCATGGCTGCTGAAACAGAATCGGCCTTTGCAGTCATTCAAAGCAATAGCCTTACCATGTTTACCATCGGTCTGTAATATGTAAGCCACAGAATTGCTATCCCTTACAGCACTGATATATCCTTCTTTCTGTAGGTAGTGACCAACTTTTACAGTGTCCACTTGGTACACAAAAAGAGAGGTATTGGCTCTTTCGTTTTCAACCCAACTGCTGACAATGGATAAAGCATCGTTATTCTTGCGAACATTGAGCTGAATCATCGAGCCTGCATTTAGATGTGGCAGCATGGTATTTACTGCATAGTTTCTGCTGTTTAACTTGGCAAAGACAGTCATCTTACCCGATTTTTCTGTTGGTATCAGGTAGATATCGTGCTTACGGCCATTATTCAACAGGCAACCTGCTTGGGTAGATTTTAAGCTTAAACCTGCATTCTTACTCAGCCATTCTCCATTATAAGGATTGTACTGACCGGAAGTGTAGATTTCTTCACCCGTAATCTTCAACTCATCAAGCATATCACGTACATCGTTGCTTTCCATGACAACACGGATCATCGCCATAGAACTCTGCATCTTAATCTTGATATTGGTTGTAGAACCGAAAGTTCTGGATAGTTCCTTTCCGTACAGATTGTCAGTGAATGGTGCTTCAAGTCGAATGACATTGCCAATCTTCAAGCCTTGTCTGTATGGATAACAGGTAAAAACTTTTGCTGTGGAGTCAGAAGTAGTGGAAGCACGATTATCAGAGATGAAACTCATTTTGTTTCTGCTGAATCGTACATTATCAAAAGCTTGTACTTCATCTTCTGTAGCATCAGTAAGTATTGCTGTTACTCCCATATTTGCCATCTGAGATGGTTCGTCCAATGTGATGACAAAAGGTTTCCTGGTCTTTTCCCAATTGGAACGAGCCATGTTTGCTGTTTCCTGGGCTGAGATATTCTGTTGTTTGGTTTCATTTCCTGCACAGGAAGTTATCAATGGCAGGATTAGAAACATGAGAATTGCAAATAGAGTCATATTGATTAAAAAATTAAAAGACAGGTCCGCACTCAGTTTTCAGCCCAATTTAACTGGTTGACCGAGGTGAACCTGCCTTGGTTAGACATACAGATGTTTTGTTACGTCTAGTGTCATTTTTGCATTGTGTTGTTTTCTTGTTTCTATACTTTTTTTGAACGTGCATAGATAAACACGCCTTTGTCCTCTTTTTTCGAGTGTAGGCCTTTACGTTGTTTCCTAAAGATGAAAGCGGCACCGATTCCCAATGATACGACCAGTGCAATAAGGCCAGCTAAGAAACCTAGAAGACAATAGGCAAGGATGAATCCTACGATAGCTCCACCAATTGCACCTGCCGCCCAATAGATGTAGCGACCTTGCACTCCCATAAATTCCAAAGGCTTTTGAAGGCCCTTGAAAATTGGAAATTCTTGATATTGTTGTTCTTCGGACATCCCTGTTTATCGTTTACGCGCCAACGCCAAAGAACAATGGAAGTGCCTGAGCAGCGGCCACCAAAAAAAGGCAAGCACCTACAATCATCATGATTGATTTCTTGACATCCTGCTCCTCATTATTCATTTTTATATAGACGGAAATTGCACCGACTACAGCCACAACACCCGCGATCGCATAAACCAATTTCACCACATAAGGGATATATTTGGCAATCTGAGTCGTTACTTCAGACAAGGCAGTTGTACCAGCGGTATAGTCTCCGGCTGCGTTCTGAGCAAAAGTTGCAGTTGTACCGATAGCCAACATCAAGGCCATTGTTTTAAGTCTCTGAGATGAGCAAACAGCCTTGCCGAAGCTCTTCATTTTGTTTGTGATTTTCTGAATCATTCTTGTGTTTTTGTTGTTCTATATTTACTCGCCTGGCCAGTTGAGTTCTTTTTTTTTTTAGATACGATATCCGAAGAATGCCGGGAATACGATAGATGCACCAATCATAAAGAGGCAAGCTCCGACAACCGTTATAATGTCTTTCGTTACTCCTTCTTCACCTGTATTCATCTTGATATAGATTTGCAAACTTGCGTAAATTACTACAATTGAGGCGATTGCATATATAAGATATAAGCAATACAACATCATTGTCACTATATAATCGTGGGCATTTGCAAGGGCATCAGCCCCCCAACTGTAATCAACATTACCACACTTTGCATAGCTTTTCTGCACACATGTCGCAAGAAATCCTAGGGAGAGCAAACGCAAGCTGTTCTTATACCTCATTGCGCTTCTCTTTTACTTTAATGAGATTTCGAAGAGCACCTTTTGAAAGCAGGGCATTCTTAAATTCCTGTCTCTCTAGCTGAACTGAGTATTCAGGACTGATTTCATTCATATTATCGAAGAAGGTAAGCTTCATGTTATTATCTTCATCCGTTACCTCCTGTGGTTCATCAGGATTCTCTGCTTGCACAGTCTCAGGTTGTTCAAAATCCTTTGGCCTGGATTCTTGATGGGGCAACGCCGTTATATTTTGAAGCTGGTCTTTGAACTTTGTGAGGGTGAAGCCATCGCCATCCTCTGAAACTTCAATAGGTTCATCATTACCATTCATCTGTGATACGTCAAAGGATTCCACCTCGTCGGTATTCTGAGCATCTTTCTTCTTGCGCATATCCAGCGTAATGTTTGCTGCATAGTAGATGATATAGATGATTGTCAGTACGGAAGCAAAGATTAAAAATGGACTCATATTTCGTCTGTTTTGTTATTGTGTTTTGAATTTCGTCTGCAAAGGAACAGCAGATTTATCCCCAGAAGAAATAAGTATTCTTTTAACCCTCTGATTTTAACGGTATTTCAATTATATCGTCAAACTGAACTCAGAAACTAAACTCTGTATAATTGAAAAAGGCCCTTCCGCAGTTGGAAGAGCCTTTCGTAATGCTACAAAGTCTGTATTACTTTTCTTATCCGTCAAATTGGAAAAGATTTTTTGAATGTAAGGTAGTTATTTTCCTAAATATGTTCTCAATTTAGTAATCCCTTGATTGAACTTCTTAATATTGCTCTTTTTAAGTGTATCAATATTGAGCAACTTCCATTGTACCGAAGGATATTTCGATAAATCACCCACGCTACATTTATCCCAATCTGGTTCACCCATTTCGAAAGACAAAAAGAATTCTTTATCAGTATCAGTCAAACCGGAATTGACCATATCGAGCAGGGCAATTCTTGCAGATAAATAGTCCGCATATTCAAATGGTATATCTGACATTCCTGCAAATTGATTTTCCAGAGCATCAGTTTGGTCTATATCGTTTGGCTGTAATGACTCTATCAATGGTTTATCACTGCCTAATAGACATAGTATAAAGCCATCTTTCACCAAGTTGAATGAATCAACATTCATGTATTTGCAATCAAACAAATCACGTGGATGCTGACGACTTAACGCAGCTGTAATTTTACCTCCATACAATTGACTAAAAGACACTGTGCGAGCCTTACATCCCATACTAAATTCAGCTCGTGCCTTTTCGCAAAGAGGCATATCGACAGTATCACCTATTATACCCCTTTTTGTACCGTTCACTTCAATCTTTACCATTGCCTCTTCATAAGTACAAAGCAGTTTCCACACGTTTGGCTTATGCACAACCTTACAACCAGGTATACTTTTCTCGATGCTCTTTTTTACTTCAAGAAGCTTTGTGTTAATGGCTTTCAGGCTCAATTCACGAGATTCGATAGGGGTATAAGTAATGTCAATGTCAACGGAGTACCTAGGCATATTTTTGTGAAATAGGTTTATAGCTGTGCCTCCGTGCACTGCAAACTCTTTTATTTTATAGACAGATGGCATGATCCTAATCAGTAATGCCACTTGCTTCTTGTATTTATCCTTCATAATCACTTAATGATTTGGGTACTGTAATTTTATATTTTGATATATATGTACCGTCTGGAGACAGTTGCAGCTTTGAAGAACCTAAGTCTAACTTATCAAGACAAATCTCTTCGAACCAATAGTGACCTGCTTTTTCTGCCATATATAAAAAAAGTCGTTTTACTCGATAATTTTTGGTGGTCTCCAATAGGTGCTGAACAATGTCGCTTCTTAGCGTTGTTAATTGTTCCATTATATAATACAAATCTACATAATCGTAATATTTCGGTGCCAATAGCAGACACTCCAAGAATGCTAATTCTGGAGATGATATTATCAGTTTACCACTATCTGTGTTTTTTATACTAACTTCTATGGAGCTGAAAGTATCTGTATTAAAAGTCCTGAATGTCATATCAAACTTGTCATCTATCATCCATGCCGGACGTTTACAGATGTCTGCCAATGCAACAGTCAACACAGGCTTGCCCATCGGTACATAATGATTGAAACCCGCAAACTCCAGTGCAGAATGGGCTGCGATACGCAGATTCGTACCTGTTTGAACATTGCAGGAAGCCAATGCTGCAAAGGCCGAAAGTTTGCTTCCGGTCCTATACATAACGCCTCTTGTCAAGGATGTTAGCCATTTAGAATCCCGATAGCGCTTTTGTAACTGTTCGGAATATCCCTGTGACTTCAACCATCCAGAGAAAAGTAAGCCTGAATGGTCAACGGTTGCCAGTAATTGGTTTATTTTAGTTCCTGTAGTTATACTCATAGTTTATATATTTGATATATAATTCAACTGCAAAGATACTGTTTTTATTTCGAGTATAAGAATAAAAGTTTATTTTGTTGCTTGTAGATATACTTTTTGTTTATAAAGTATCCCATTTTCTTATATAACAACCCCATTTATTTATATAAACTAAGCATTAAACTTAGAAAACCAACGCATTTAATACGCTGGTTATCTAAGCTTATTATATCGGTATTAATTCGGCAAGGCTCTATACCACATTTAACTAGAGCCCTATATAATTATCATCCTTTGCGCTTTCTCATTAAAAAGTCGTTCAGATCATTATAATCATTGTATCTGAGTGAAACATTGTTTACCTGCCAGTCTGCAAAACTGCCTACGATTAAGTCTGTAGCTGCAATACCTGACTGGTCATTGTCTAGATAACAGTTTATCTGCTTGTACTTTTCAAGCATTGGAAGAGCCTTGTTTATCTGCGATACCGAGTTGAGAATGATGTAGTCCGTTTCTTTCTCGTTCATCGTGAAGTCTGTTATCTGCTTTTTGAGAGTAAGATAGGACAGGTAATCAACAAATCCTTCAAAAACACAGCAGCTATCACATGGCATTTCATCATTGGCCATGATAACAGAGATAGATTTTGGTGAAACACATCCTTTAAAGTAGGGATTGCGAATTTCATATCCTCCCTGTATATTCTCAAAGGCCACAGCATAGTATTGGTTCATATTGTATTGGTAATGGATTTCTTTGCATTGTTCCATAGCAATCTTATAGTCTATGCCCCGAGATGTGAGATAAGACAATAATTGCGGAGTTGTTAATGGAAAAACTTCTACGCAGTTGAATGTGGGTTGACTGTCTGTACGATATGATTCTACTTGATAACGCTGAGAGGGTATAGCTGGCGCATACTTCTCAATCTGTTTTAGCATATAGTGAATGTCATCAGACTGGTATAGCTCCATGGCGAGGTCAATAATATTGCCACCTTTACCCAAACCATGGTCATACCATACACGTTTGTGTATGTTGACATTAAACGATGGCGTACTTTCCTTGCGGAATGGTGAATAGTACCAAAGACTATTCTTGTCCTTTTTAGTCGGCTGGTAGCCTAATTTAGCCAGAAAATCTTCTAGCTGTATCTGTTTTGCTTGAACTATATTCATAATTAAAATTCAATTTACTCTTATATTATATACACACAAACTAAAGTAAAGTCGTTTATTCGTCCGTTTGCAATGAGTCAAAATCGGGATTGTAATGGTATCCGACGGCTGTTTTCTCAATGATATTTCTTCCTGAGAGGTATTTCAGTAAATCATTGATTTTATTTTTGCCACGTTTGTAGTTGACTTTTGAATAAGACCTTTGAAGCCTGCTTATCAGTTCTTCATACTTGGCAATGTCTCCATTTAAAAAGACTTCTTCAAGAGCTTGACGATGCAGTTCTTCAGGAATAGTATCAACTGTCAATTTTCGCTCTACGTTGATGGAGTATTCACTTACAATCTCTGGCAACGCTTCGCTATTAATGCAGAAGGCAAATGGTTCAAACTCTTTGTCTCTAATGTGCATGGCTTTTACTTCACTGATGTTCCTATCATTTTGGCTCTTGGTAATCTGCAATACGGTTTCAGCCTTATTGTTCAGCTCAGTACCAATATGACCACGAGTGTTATCATCGCCTTTGTTAAGATGAAGCACGGTATGAACATGAACATTGTAATGACTAGTCCAACGCATTAGGTCTCCCATAACATCCTGTGATTCTCCCGGACTGTTAATGTCTCGAAGTAAATCACGAATACCATCAATAATTACCAAGCTAATACGTTTGTCTTCTTCAATGGCACATGACACAATCTGTCTACGTTGGTCAGGAGTGTACTCTCTCAGCATAAGAAACTTTAAGTTCTCCGGTTCTTTATCGAGAGGTAATCCTGCAAGTCTCAGAATACGAGCCATAACCTTATGACAATGGCATTTACTTTGTTCTGTATCGACATATAGAATTTTTTCTTTGCCAACTGGAAGGTTCGCTTTGTAGTAAAGCACTTCCTTACCACTTAGGGCAGATGCAACAATTGCAGAAACGTTGAATGTCTTTTTGCTTTTGGGTTTTCCAACTGATGCACTGATGTTTCCAAGAGTTGCAATTGTGGTATCCTTTATTTTGATAATCTCAGGAGGAACTTCATATTTATCAGTTATCTTGAGCTGAATGAATCTCAGCATCTTTCGGAAAACGGATAAATCCATGGATCCTGACATTGAAAAGCTAAATGCGTCCATATTTATTTACTTGCTCCTTTCTTCCGTTTTTGTTCAGACAATTCTCCTTTGAAGATTTCGTACTCTAGCTGTTTTCTTCGCATTTCTTCATCTGAAATAATACGGTTTGACTTAATCCAATTATTTAAATCGTCGCGATGGATAAAAATTTGCTTACCCCCAGGTTTGTAGCAGGTGATACGATTACTTGCAGTCATCTTATACAAACAGCCTTTTGTAATGCCAAGATATTGGGCCGCTTCGTCCATGTGCAGAAATTCTTTTAGCATGTAAGTAGACTTTTCTATCTTCTGAAGATGCATAATAAGATCACCAAGTTTTTTGAATCGATTAAGGAATATTTCCATGGAGTGAACCTTTTGGTAGAGTAGCTCTAAGTCGTCGAGCTTTGCTACTATATCCTTCAGTTCCTCTAATCGTTCAATCGTGCTGAAAAAATCAAAATCCCTCATTCTTCGAATAGCATTTCTCGTCAATAAACTCAATTACAGTCTCAATTTTGTTCTTTAGCAACCAATCATTAAGCTCGCTCTTGTCGAAGAAGATGGTTTTGCCATTGGGCTTGCTGTGTGGAATGGCTCTGGTACGTGTGAGTACATATAATTGTGCCATTGAGAAGCCTGTAAACTCTGATGCTTCTTTCATAGTCATCACTTTTTTACCTTGGCCTAGTCTACGCTCCAAACTATCCATCTTTCTGAATAATTTCTTGATAGAACCAAACTCTGAAAGAATTGCTGTGACTTCAAATAGTATCATCTCAATCTTCTCAACTCTTTTCTGTAATGCATCTTCAATGCTGTTGTTGAAGTGCGATTTTTCTGGAATTGCTCCTGTACTAATGTCTTTGTTCATTATGATAAATTTTAATAGTTTATGGCAATAAAAATGCCTCTCGTCGGCGGTAGTTGTCCGCTAACGGGAGGCAAAATTACAGGGAGCTTATTCTTCTAGCACCATGCTCAGATTCATCTCAAGTGTATTCTCAAGCGCATTCTCAGGTGGCGCCGTTATAATTGTTGGATTACCTATTATTTTTTCTTATTCTTGGTATTTGTTCCACCAATGCAAGAATCTTGGCTTCGATGGATTCTAGCTCTTGATAACTGCATTCGTATACACCCATTGACATGTTTCCTCGTTTCAATGGCTTTTTGGTTTTATGACTGGCTATCAACTCATGTTCAGAAATGACTTTCTGCCATGAGTAGGTGATATGTTTGAAATGATGCAAGGTGTGAAAGAAGAAGGCCATGCGTTTGATATCTCTGGCCATTAGAATTTGGGGTTTGCGTGGAATGCAATTAAACAGATCTTTCATATCATGTGGCATAACAACGTCGGTGAAGATATGAACCTCGTTTGCAATTCTGGCAATAAGCTCCAATTTATAGTTGTCGAATAGACATTCAAAATTGAGAACTGGAGGGATTGGGGTTTGTGGGTCTAGAATGAACCCGTTTTCAAGATGGCTATCTGCCAATAGAACGGATGGTGGCATTGCAATCATACCATTCATCATGTCAATCATCTGTTCAATGCTTTTATCACTGAAGTCTGTCTGATTGAAGAAATACTCCGTTAGAGCCCGGTTATTAAGCAGTAAATCTTCAATCATCCCAATATTGAGATTATGAAGATTTTTACTGTGTGCATCGTCCGCATCATGATGGAAATGGACGTTAATGAAATCTTTAGCAAACCTGACGTAATTCTTTTTCAGATTTACTACTTCGGCCAAGTAGATGACCCTTGCTTTGTGGCAAAGCTTATTTAATCCTGCCTTTCCACAATAAGGTTCCGTCTTATGCGTAAGATGGTCCTTCAAATCTCTTTGCAAAAAGAGAGATAGAGAAATGATTTTTTCTCATGACGTTAATAATTTAAAATTAATATATTCTATCGTTTTGATAGATTCTATTTTTGTCTCATTGGTCTATTGAAGTGTTGTGCAATACTCAATATTTCAGGAGCATACGTTTCGTATATTCCTTTTTCTTTTACTGCACCAAGTGCAGATTTAAGACTTCCTCTGTTCGGCGTTTCACCTTTTACGACAAAGCAACATGAGGTAGCTGCCCAATAGTCTTTGTTGGTAGGAGCGATAGCTGTATCTACAAAGTATGCTAGTTGGCGAAGATCTTTTAGCCAATTAATAGGTTGGTCGAATTCTTCTTTGCCAAATATAGCTAGCATCTGTTGTTCTGTTGTATCAGGGTCCACATATCCTTTTTTAATCAGTGACGAAAACATTGTTTTTATTCGTCGTGAACTAAACGGAGTTTTAAATCTTATGTCCTCGGATGGGCAAAATAAATCTGTGAAGTTTACATCGCTATAAAAATCTAGCATTTCTTGTATTGACTCAAGCTTTGGGTTTGGAATCTGAGTGGTATTCAGCATTTTTATATTCCATTGTTCCTCAAAAAGTACCCATCTACGTCGAAGAGGTATATTAATCCTAGTTCCAATGGCAAAAGCCAATGTCTTTAATTGGGCTCTCGACATGCCTTCTATGGGTTGGAATTTGTAATCTAGGTAGCCGGCTTCTTGTGCGTTGATCATTTCTTTTTCTGCACCAAGCTCATTCAGTCCCATTGTAATATTAAGGTTTCCACCGATAGACTGTTTCAAGACTCTATCAGCTCTGTCTTTCATATCACCCATAAGCGAAGTGTATTCATGAAGGAGTATTTGATGCTTTGAAGTTAGCTTTTCAGATTGTTCATTAAGGTAGTTTTGAAGAAAATCGAGGTCATCAACCTTCTCAATTTCTGCCCCTAATATTGGCTCAGAATGTGAAAGCCAGTATTCATAAACATCGTTAGCCCATTTGAGCATATCAGGCATAAGTTCTGCAATAGCAGATGGAACCAAGTCCATCTGCGTATTACCGTAATATCTTAATTGTTTTGAACTTCTGTTCATGCGTGCTAGTAATATAGCAGCTTGTCCACGGTGCTGTATCATACTATTTTTCTCCTAAATTTGGAATGAGTGATACGGCATCTTGTTTTCTCTTATCAAGCACTTTGGCGTAGATTTGAGTAGTGGCCAACTCTTTATGACCAAGAAGTTTTGATACAGTGTAGATGTCTGCTCCAAGCGACAACATCATGGTTGCGAATGTATGACGGCCTGTATGGAAGGTGATATTCTTTGTAATACCGGCAGTGAATGCCCACTTCTTCAATTCAAGAATAGTCCAAGCACTATATTTGAATGAACTGAACACTCTGTCGGTTGGTTTTCCTCGTTCGCCCATATATTGAACAGCTTGTTCATTTATATCAAGGTACTCTTGAGCCTTAGTCTTTTTCTGACGGAATACGATACGAGTGAAGCCATCGAAGTCTTGAACCTCTGACCACAGTAGCTTTTCAATATCACTTTTGCGTAGACCTGTAAGGCAGGAGAATAGGAATGCTCTTTTAAGCCATGGATACATACAAGGAGTGGCAGTCAGATTTTTTATTTCTTCAACTGTCAGGTAAACACGTTCAACTTCCTCTTGCTTGAAGCCTTCAACGCCTCGCATTGGGTTAAATTGAATAACTCCATCTTCAAAGGCTTTGTTAATACAGCATCTTAACTTATTGAAATAGGAGAGCTTTGAATTTTGCGAAAGACCTTGAAATACGCTCTTATCCTTTTTATGCGTTACTTTATGACTATCCTTTTCTACTGTATTTAGGAAATCTTTGAATCCAAGAACCCATTCTTTGTTTATGTCTTTGAATGTTGTTTTCTCATCAGCATAGATTTCAAGGTATTTTAGACAGCTATGCCAGTTGCCCCAATTACCATCTGAATCTGGAGTTTTGTGTCTTTCTTCACACATGCTTCGATAGAATGATAGGAATGGGGTTTCTTCTGCATAGGGCTTTGGTAAGTCATATTCAGTTCTAGAAAGCTCCAACTGTCTCTTTGAACGAATCGAAACAGCCAAATTGTATGTCTGTCGGTTTTGTTCCTTGTCGGCAGGATTTTTCTCTGGAATAAGGTACAGCTTCAAGAACTCGCGTGTACGCTTTCCATTGTAATAGATGTCTAGGAAGAGATGGACATTTCCATTGGCCAATTTCTTCTCACGGATTTTCACCGGTTCTTTTTTTTGCACGTTTTTGTCACTACTCATGGTTGCAAACTTTTAATAGTTTATAATCTAAAATGGCCTGTTTTGTCACCGGTGACAAAAATTGGCCTATTTTGTCACCGATAACCGGGTCTGGTGACAAACTGGTGACAAAATTACGCCCAAAAAGGTAAAACGCCAAATTCTTTAAGATAAAATAAGAAACAAGCCGATAATCAAGTAGTGTTGATTATCAGCATTTTACTAGCTTTATTAGTGTTTTATTAGTGCTTTGTTTTCCCCTCAAAAACCCACTTCACTTTCCGATACAAAAATGTTGAAAGATATTTTGAAGTACCATGTCATTCGTAACCTCACCCGCTATGTCCGAAATGAAGAAGATGCACTCTCGTATGTCTTGCGAAAGAAAATCCCCGGAAATCTGCGAATCAAGTCCGTTTTGTACTCTATGAATAGCTTCCAAAGCTTTATTTAAAGCTTCGTAATGCCTTACATTTGTTACAATAATATCATTCTGTGTCACTGTAGGCAAGTGTGCTGCATCAATAAGCATTTTTTGTAACTCACTTGTATTCTCCCGTTGTTTGGCCGAGATGAAAATAGATTCCGTAGATTCTTTGGGGAAGTCTTTTAATAAAGATAATAAATCCTCTTTCTGTTTACCTTCAATCAAATCAGCCTTATTGAATACAACAATCAAATGTTTTCCTTCGCAACGTGGAATTATCTTCTTCGATAACTGTTCAATTTGAGAGGCGGCATTCATAGCATCTACCATCCAAAGAACAATCTCCGCCTGATCCAACTTCTGGAAAGTACGTTCAATACCCAAACTTTCAATCGTGTCATTGGTTTCCCGGATTCCGGCGGTATCAATGAACCGGAAAGTGATTCCTCCGATATTGACAGTATCTTCGATTACATCACGTGTTGTCCCGTGAATATCACTGACAATGGCTTTATCCTCATTCAATAATACATTCAGTAAAGTCGATTTTCCGGCATTTGTTTCACCGATGATAGCTACGGGAACACCATTCTTAATGGCGTTGCCGACACTAAATGAATGAGCCAACCGCGAAATGACCTGTTCAATTTCATCTGCCAGCTTCCTTAATGCCGAACGATCGGCAAATTCCACATCCTCTTCGCTGAAATCCAACTCCAATTCAATCATGGAAGTGAAATTCAACAACTTGTTGCGTAGATCTGTCAGCTCTTTACTGAATCCACCCCGCATCTGGCTCATTGCCAATCGGTGAGTGGCAGCAGATGAAGAAGCAATCAAGTCCGCCACAGCTTCTGCCTGACTTAAATCCATCTTTCCATTGAGGAAAGCACGTTGCGTATATTCTCCCGGCTGGGCCATGCGGCAACCGTTTTTAATAAGCAACTGCATCACCTGTTGAAGAATATAAGTGGAACCATGACACGTGATTTCCGTACTGTCTTCTCCCGTATACGAATGAGGAGCACGGAAAAGGCTGACGAGCACTTCATCAATCATCTCATCTCCGTCATAAATACGTCCGAATGTCAAAGTATATGGTTTTTGTTCGCTCAATAATTTGCCAGCTTTGGCTGGCTTGAAGATGCTGCCGGTAATAGAAATAGCTTCCGGACCGGAAACGCGGATGCTTCCGATAGCACCGCCTTGAGCGGTAGCGATGGCGCAGATAGTATCTTGAATCATTGTTTTTTCTTTTTGGATGAGCAAAGATAATTGTTTCTAAGTAAAAAACAGAAAATTGAGCACAACTTGTGCTTTATTTGTTTATATTTGCTGCCGTGCAGTGGTACACCAAACAAAATAAAACAATAATGCTTATGGAACCAGCGATTAATTTATATTCTTCCAATGAAAAGAGTGAACTCATACGGGAGAACTCACAAGAAATACTTTCTGTCCTTGCAGCTCATCAAATAGCTTTGTGGGAATATGATATCATTACGGGCGAATGCTCTTTTTCTGACGACTATTTCTCTACACTTGGCTTGAAGAATGCCGGAGTCCTTTTTGAAGATATTGATAGTTTCTATCGGTTTGTTCATCCGGACGATACCGAAGCTTATAAGCAGGCTTTTGCAGAGATGCTTTCATCAGACTCTAAGACTTCACAAATCAGAGTTCGTTGTATTGGTGAACAGGGGAAAGTGGTTTGGCTGGAAGATCATTTCTTGTCTTACAAAGAGAGTTGTAAAAGCCATCCGGGTAAAGTGCTGGCCTACACGGTGAATGTCACTTCACAGTGCGAAAAGGAGCAACATATCAAATATCTGGAAGAATATAACCGTAAAATTATTGAAGCACTGCCGGAATTCATTTTTATTTTTGATGATAATTTCTTTATAACCGATGTCCTGATGGCACCGGGAACGATATTGCTTCACCCTGTGGAAGTGCTACGCGGGGCAGATGGACGATCTATTTATTCACCGGAGGTTAGTGACTTGTTCCTTTGTAACATTCGCGAGTGCCTGCAGGACGGACAGTTGAAAGAAATAGAATATCCGCTTGAAGTGGATGGATCTATACATTATTTTCAGGCACGTATCGCTCCTTTTGAAGGGAACAGAGTGTTGGCGTTAATACATGATATCGGAGATCGGATTCAGCGTTCGCAGGAATTGATTGAAGCCAAACGTCGTGCAGAAGATGCCGATAAGATGAAGTCGGTTTTTCTGGCGAATATGAGTCATGAGATTCGTACCCCGTTGAATGCTATTGTTGGCTTTTCGGAGATTATTGCGGTGACGGAGGGTGAAGAAGAGAAAAGGGAGTATCTGGAGATTATCCAGAGAAATAGCAACTTGTTACTGCAGTTGATTAATGATATTTTAGATCTTTCCCGTATTGAATCCGGCAAATCGGAAATGCATTTCCAGCAGGTTGAGATTGCAGGGCTAGTGGAAGAAGTGGAAAAAGTGCACCAGCTGAAGATGAAGTCGAATGTAGAATTGAAAGTGATTCGTCCCGAAGGAGAATACTGGACTTCTACCGATCGTAACCGTGTGATGCAAGTATTGTTCAACTTCTTGTCGAACGCAATTAAAAATACGGAAAAGGGAAGCATTACTTTAGGCTTGAAACATGAAGGACCCTGGCTGAAACTGTATGTCAGCGATACGGGTTGCGGTATATCCAAAGAGAAACTCCCTCAAATTTTTACCCGTTTTGAGAAACTGAATGATTTTGTGCAAGGCACCGGATTAGGGCTTTCAATCTGTAAAAGCATTGTAGAACGACTGGGCGGCCGTATCGAAGTAACTTCAGAATTAGGGCAGGGGAGTGTGTTTGCACTCTATTTACCTTACCAGGAAATACCGAAGGAGGTTGTCGAAAGAAGACTTCCGCATAAGAAGAATGTCGATGAGGATAAACGTAAAAAGATATTGGTGGTAGAAGACATTGAGTCGAACTTTGCCCAACTTAATATTCTTCTGAATAAGGAATATATTATTTCATGGGTACGCAACGGACAGGAAGCCATCAATAGTTTCATTCGCGAAAAGCCAGATTTGATTCTGATGGATATCCGTATGCCGATCATGGACGGTATTCAAGCCACTGAAAAGATCCGTACAATTTCTCTGACTGTACCTATTATCGCAGTGACCGCGTATGCTTTCTATACTGAACAGCAACAGGCTATTCAGGCAGGATGTAACGCTGTTATCTCAAAACCCTATTCTTTGGAAAGGTTGAAAGAGACAATAGAATCTTATATCGGATAATTAATTTTCTAAAAGAGAACTAACATTCTGAATGTTGTAGTGTTATTTATTATATAGTAGTAACATTATAATATATTAGAATATGGAGAAAGTAAAAAAGATAGTCCTTATCGGGGCAAGCGGCTTTGTGGGCTCTGCCCTTCTGAATGAAGCATTGAATCGTGGTTTCGAGGTTACGGCAGTGGTTCGTCATCCGGAAAAGATAAAGATAGAGAATGAAAATCTGAAAGTGGTGAAAGCCGATGTCTCCGCACTTGATGAAGTGGCTGCCGTTTGTAAAGGTGCAGATACAGTTATTAGTGCATTCAATCCGGGATGGAATAATCCTGATATATACGATGAAACAATCAAAGTTTATCTGACCATTATTGATGGAGTGAAGAAAGCGGGTGTTAATCGCTTTTTGATGGTGGGCGGTGCCGGTTCTTTGTTTATCGCTCCGGGCTTGCGTTTGATGGATTCCGGTGAAGTACCCGAAAATATATTGCCGGGAGTGAAAGCTCTAGGAGAGTTTTATCTGAACTTTTTAAAGAAAGAAAAAGAAATAGACTGGGTATTTTTCTCTCCGGCAGCGGATATGCGTCCGGGAGTACGTACAGGACGTTATCGGTTGGGAAAAGATGATATGATTGTAGATATTGTAGGAAACAGCCATATCTCTGTTGAAGATTATGCCGCCGCCATGATTGATGAACTGGAATATCCGAAACATCATCAGGAGAGATTTACGATTGGTTATTAATAAAAAACAATGGCTTGAATCCACACATATTATCAGTGAAAGATTCAAGCCATTATACATTCTTTTAATTGCAATTTTATTCTTTCGATTACAATTTAATCCTCCTGAATATAGATTTATATCCTGTCAAGTACTGTCTTAATTAGCGTATCGATTGTATTCTTATATCCGGTGTTGGCCTCTTTGATAAGTCGGTTGGCTATCACCATGCAGACGGTCATTGCCTTGTGTCCCATCAACCGGCTAAGTCCTGCCAAAGCCGAACTTTCCATTTCGAAGTTGGTAATTTTGTAACCTTTATATTCGAACGCTTCAATCTTATCATTCTGTTTCGGGTCTGCTAATGGGATACGCAGTTCACGTCCTTGGGGACCGAAGAAACCTCCGGCAGCGATTGTCACTCCACGTACCATGTCATCTTTGGCGATCCGGTCGATCAATTCTTCACTGGCATCAATGACGTAAGGAGCAGGAGCGCACATATTTCCCGACCAACCCATGTGATTGAGGAAAGCACGTTCGAAAGGCAAATCGCATACGGCATTACGTCCGGCATAGAAATTCAGTAACCCATCGAAACCGATGGACTTTTGTGAACAGACAAAAGTTCCGACAGGCGTATTGGGTTGCAGACCGCCACATGTGCCGATACGCACTAATTCCAGTTGGCGGAACTGATCCTTTTCTTCGCGGGTGACAAAGTCGATATTGGCGAGTGCATCCAATTCATTCATTACGATGTCGATGTTATCGCAACCGATTCCTGTAGAGACTACCGTAATTCGTTTACCTTTATAAGTACCCGTGATGGTTTTAAATTCGCGGCTTTCCACTTCACATTCTTTGTTTTCGAAATGAGAAGCTACGAGTGCTACACGTCCGGGGTCACCTACCAGGATTACTTTATCTGCCAACCATTCGGGTTTTACGTGAAGATGGAATACTGAACCGTCTTCATTGATTATCAATTCAGAGGATGGAAAGTACTTTTTCATGTCATTGAAAGGTTTTAGTTTTATAATAGGATTGTATCTATAAATAGAAACGCCGGAACCGGATTTAAGTTCAGAAGAAGTCTCTTTCTTTTTCCATAGGAAAAGAGAGAACGTCTTGCGACTGAAATGAAATCGGATTCCGGCGTTTGTGATAGATTATTTGCTCAATGGCTGATTGCCAGCATTGCCTGTTGTAGGCTTGGCGATATTCTCACGCATGGAAGTATCAGCTTCGATATTCTTCATACGGTAATAATCCATGATGCCTAAGTTTCCACTGCGGAAAGCTTCAGCCATTGCTTTAGGTACTTCAGCTTCTGCCTCAATCACTTTTGCACGAGCTTCCTGTGCTTTTGCTTTCATTTCCTGTTCGGAAGCTACTGCCATAGCACGGCGCTCTTCAGCTTTTGCCTGTGCAATATTCTTATCTGCATTAGCCTGATCGATTTGCAGAGCCGCACCGATGTTCTTACCTATGTCGATGTCCGCAATATCAATAGACAGGATCTCGAAAGCAGTTCCTGCGTCCAGACCTTTACGAAGTACAAGTTTAGAGATAGAATCCGGATTCTCCAATACCGATTTATGGTTTTCAGAAGAACCGATAGACGATACGATACCTTCACCTACACGGGCAAGGATCGTATCTTCACCTGCACCACCGACCAGCTGGCGGATATTGGCACGTACTGTAACACGAGCCTTGGCTATCAACTGGATACCGTCTTTCGCAACAGCCGTTACAGGAGGAGTATCAATCACTTTCGGGTTTACAGACATCTGTACAGCTTCGAATACGTCACGTCCTGCCAGGTCGATAGCAGTAGCCATCTGGAAAGGCAATTCGATGTTGGCTTTCGATGCCGATACTAAGGCGTGAACCACCTTTTCTACGTGTCCGCCAGCCAGATAATGGGCTTCCAGTTCGTCGCGGGTGATATTTTTCAGACCGGCTTTGTGAGCTTCGATCATTCCCGGAACGATGATATACGGCGGAACGTTACGTATACGCATTAAGAATAGTTGTATCAGCGAGATGTTAACTCCCGAAACTTTAGCCGACAACCAAAGGAAGAACGGCACGTAATGGAAAAATATTATCAAGAAGATAATACCTCCGGCTATCAGAAAGATAGGCAAGTAGAAAGATGATTCCATTGATGTTTTTATTAAGTGAATATTATTCTTTGTGTTTCTCAACCATGATTGTACCGTCGGTGATGCGGCTTACGATTATCGAAGTCTTCTCATTGAGGAATCCGTCTATAGACTTTACCTCTACAATTTTTCCGTTAATCTCGGCATAACCGATTTGTGCCAGGCGGGTAGTACTGATTCCTGTATCACCCACTTTGACGCTATCTTCTGCGCTACGGTCTACCTTAGAATCAATATCTTTTTTCAACGCCAGTTTGTCCAGCATCTTCGATCGCATAAACCAAATCAGTGATCCGATGCAGGCAACCGCTGATATGCCAAGAGTGACAAATCCTCCTGCCATACCTAAATTGTCGAACGCATAGTAGTTGGCATACAGGATGCAAACCAATGCAGAAATTCCGGCCAGGCTAATGCCCGGGATGACGAACAGTTCTACCAGAAACAGTATGACTGCGGCAATAATGAGAACGGCGATAATGAGTATATCCATAGTTCAGAGTTATTATTTATTTTGTTTTTTCTGCATTACGTACATTCACTTCGAGAGCATCCAGTTCTTCGGACATTTGCAGTATCCGCTTTTCAAGGTCGAGAATGGCAGGAGCCATTTTTGCTTTTCCCTGTTGGTTGGCACCGGCATATTGTTGGCGAAGGCTGTTCAGCTTTTCTTCTTGTTGATAATAGTCTTTTTCCATCTGCTGATAGCGCTGGAAAAGTGTCTTGGCTTTTGCGGATTTAAAGTCGCTCATCAGATAGTAAGTCGTATGGTCGTCAATGACAAACTCAAAATCCATGGCACGGCGTTCTTTGGGCTTATGACTGATAGCAGCTTCCAATCGTTGCAGTGCTTCGGTAACCGCTTGTTTATCCTTCCAGGTTTCTTTGAGCGAATGAATCTGCGCCAGACGAATGATCTGTTGCTGCTCCATTGCTTCATAATTATAAGTCTGTTTGGAAGTGTTAGGAATGAATACATAAATGCATACCTTTCCTTCCGGTTGGAAACGGTCGGAAGCGAACCATCCGAGGTTGTTGTATTCATCAATGACGTACATATAATCGTTGTATGGCGAGTTGAACGGCATACCCACATTCTCCGGAACAAGATAAGTGTCGGTATTCGTGTTGTAGCGAGTGACAAAAATATCATAGCCACCCAGTCCCTCGCCATCGCTGGCGTAATAAACGGTGACTCCATCCGATAGGACAAACGGATAATTCACATTGCCGGAAGCATTGATACTACCCGGTAACGGGCGTCCGTCACTCCATTCATTCAACAACTTGTTCTTTGAAAAGATGTCAAGATTACCTTTCTCACCCTTTTCGCTATAGTAAATTTTATTTCCGATTTCTGTTTCATAAACAGTTCCCGGATGATCTCCTTCTGCCTTAAAGAACTCATTGAAAGTAAACAGCTTGCCCGATTCTTCGCTAATCTTGTAAGCGTTCAGGAAAGTCGCTTTGTCCACAACGAAACTGTCGATGATACATACATCTTCAACTCCCTTCAACATACGGAGGTCGGATTTGCTTTTTTCCAGAAGTTTTTCCGCTTCTTCCGTCGATTTTTTACGTTTACTTAAATCTGCGATATATTCTTCAAAGCAGTTCACTGCATCTTCAAAGCGGTACGTCTCATTATATGCTTGTCCCAAATAGAGTTGTCCACCGGTGATACGTTTCTTTACCGCTATTTCAAGAGGTTTCACCGCCTCTTCCGCCTCTCCGGTTTTCAGGCAACATACGCCATACCAATAATTATAATTCCCGTTCGACGGTTGTGATTTAGCATATTTCTTAAAAACTGGTTTGGCTTGTTCGTACTCACCTTTGGTAAATAAGGTGCGTGCCTGTTCCAACGTTTGTGCAGAGACTTCGCAAAGGAAGAGGCTGCAAATTAAAAATAGAATATATTTTCCTTTCATCGTTTTGAGCGTTTATGAGTGACGGGTAGATTGAAAACATTGCTGCTTTCGGGCACCGGTCCATTTATCAATTGTTCAAAAGTACAAATTTATTAGAAATAAACCCTTTTTCAGTGATTCTATTATGTTAATTCTTCTTTAAATCATTCTTTTCGCTTACTTTTGCAGCCGATTTTCAAAGATATGACACAATTTACGGAAGAAGAGAAAGCCATTCGCCGCATTGAACGGCGGTTTAGCAAAGGAGTGGTGCAATATGGATTGATAGAAGAAGGAGACAAAATCCTTATCGGACTGTCGGGAGGAAAAGATTCGTTGGCGCTTGTGGAACTATTGGGGAGACGCGCACGTATCTATAAACCTCGCTTTTCTGTCGTTGCCGTCCATGTAGTGATGAAGAATATTCCTTATCAGAGTGATACGGAATATTTGAAAGCGCACTGTGAAGCGTATGGAGTTCCCTTTGTGCAGTATGAGACTGCCTTTGATCCTGCTACCGACACACGTAAATCTCCCTGTTTCCTCTGTTCATGGAACCGTCGGAAAGCCTTGTTCACAGTTGCCAAGGAACACGGATGCAATAAAATCGCTCTCGGTCACCATATGGATGATATTTTGGAAACTTTATTGATGAATATCACTTATCAGGGAGCTTTCAGTACAATGCCGCCCCGGTTGGTGATGAAGAAGTTTGATATGACAATTATTCGTCCGATGTGTCTGGTCCATGAAGCTGATTTGGTAGAATTGGCAGCTTTGCGTCATTATCAGAAGCAAGTGAAGAATTGTCCTTATGAATCGCAGTCCAGCCGGAGTGATATGAAAGGAATTTTACGGCAGTTGGAAGCGATGAACCCGGAAGCTCGTTATAGCCTTTGGGGGAGTATGACTAATGTACAGGAAGAATTATTACCAGATAAAATAGATTAATTTGAATAGATTGTTATGAAAGGATTCTATACCATTTTGTTGCTGATCGTATCTAATGTCTTTATGACATTTGCTTGGTACGGACATTTAAAGATGAAACAGGAGTACAGTTGGTTCGCAGCTCTTCCGCTGATCGGTGTGATTGCGTTCAGCTGGGCGATCGCCTTTTTTGAATATTCCTGTCAGATACCGGCCAATCGCATTGGCTTTGTAGGCAATGGAGGCCCGTTTTCATTGATGCAACTAAAAGTCATTCAAGAGGTAATAACACTTGTTATTTTTACAGTGTTCACTACAATCTTTTTTAAAGGTGAGGCTTTACATTGGAATCATCTGGCTGCATTTGTCTGTCTGATTGCAGCAGTGTATTTCGTGTTTATGAAATAGATATTTGCCAATTGAATAGAGGTTCTGTTTTCTCAAGTAGAACCTCTATTTGTATAAAATATATATATTACGGAGTAGTTATGTGTTTTTTCATTCCTTCCGTATAATAAGTCTTGAACTCTCCATTTTCTCCGCTATAGATAAAGTAGGCGTCAATCGTTGTATCCGCTTTGCAGAAAGCTTCCGCTTCTTCCAGTCCCATCACCATGAAGGCGGTGGCAAGGGCGTCGGCAGTCATACAGTCTTTGGCGATTACCGTAGAGGACAAGATATTGTGTTGTACCGGATAGCCAGTTCTAGGGTCAATCGTATGGGCGTATTTCTTCCCATCCTTATAATAATAATTACGATAGTTTCCGGAAGTAGCCAAGCCTAAATCTGTTATCTCAAGAATTGTCTGTAAGTCTTGGTTTACGGCCAGTGAATCGTCGATGGGCTTATTGATTCCAATGCGCCATAAGCCTTTGGAAGGATTTTTCCCTTTCACTACCACCTCGCCTCCTATATCTACCATATAGTTTTTTATTCCCTTACGGTCGAGTAGTTGTGCAATTACGTCTACCGAATACCCTTTGGCAACGGCACTACAACTTAACATGGTACGAGGATCCTGTTTGATAACTTTGCCGTTATCCATTTTCACTTTTTCATATCCGGTGATTTGTAACAGACTGTCTATCATTAATGAATCAGGAAAAGCACCTTTTTTGAAACCGAATCCCCAAGCATTGGCAAGAGGGGCCACTGTAATGTCGAAAGCACCCTTTGTCTCTCGGGAAATTTCCATCGAGCGATGGAAACATTTCTGGAAAAAACTATCAGTCACCAGCTCTTCATTGCGGTTGACACGACTGATAACAGAACTGTCATTGAATGGAGATAAAGATTGGTCGAAACGTTTCAGTTCAGCTTCTATTTCCGGTTTTAAATCACCATCATGCTGATAAGTAATCTTATATACTGTCCCAAACACTAAACCTTTGACACTGTAATAGTCAACTTGTTGATTATGTCTGACTAATATCCAGATAGTTGCCAAAATCAGGAAAGCCAGCCAAAGGAAACTTTTCTTTGTTTTCATACGCTCTTCTATTTGATGAGAAAACTCGTTTTATTGAAGAAATAAATGTTCAATTAATATCTTTAGTCCGATAATGACTAGAATGATACCTCCCCATAACTCTGCTTTCAGTTTCCGGGCGATGCCGCAGCCACATTGGATACCAAAGATCAGACCGATGAGTGACATGACAAATGAAACAAACCCGATGATGCTGATAGGCGGAAGGATTTCGGTATAGTCCTGAACTCCCAGAAAGGCAAAGGAAATGCCGATTGCCAATGCATCAATACTTGTGGCTATTGCCATGGTCAATACCACTTTCGGATTTGCCGGATTGAACAGTTTACAACATTCTTCTTCTTTGAAAGATTCTAAAATCATTCGTCCGCCTAAGAAGGCAAGGATTGCGAAAGCAATCCAATGGTCTACACTTTCTATAAGATGACTGAATGTCTTTGCACACATCCATCCGATAAATGGCATGATTGCCTGAAAAAAGCCGAAAGCAAAAGCCATGACTAGCATGGGTTTCCATCGGGTATGTTTCAAAATAATACCGCTTGCAATTGAGACAGCGAAACAATCCATCGCCAGACCTATTGCAAGCAGCCAAATCTCTAGTCCTGTCATTGTATTCTAAAGAGGCAATTTATAAATAAGGGAATAAGTGATTCCCATGTTACTCGATTTAAATTTTCCGTAACCGGGTACGTACCATGGGTCTCCATATTCTCCGGTAGATGCTTTGGTTTTGTATTTCATACGTACTGACCACCCCATGTTGAAGTTTTTGTAAATACGTACTTTGACGCCTAAAACGATTTCCAGCCATTGCACCGATCCTTTCATACCCAGATGACTGAATGGCACACTTCCTCCCCAATAACCGTCTTCCAAACTGGGGTTACCTATTACATCTCCCCAGATAGGATCATCTGCCGGCATCGTGGAAACATCATATTTAAATGAACTGAATGCATAGCGAAGTCCTGCATACAAGTAGCTGTTCTTCTCTTTTTTCTTTGCCATGGTGTTGTAGTCCACACCGATTCGGAAGAATGGGGCCATTTTGCTCTTATAGTGTATGCCTGTTTCGCTCCAGGTATCTGTTCCTCCCATACCAAACTCAATGGTAGGGATGAATTTATTCTTGAGGTTAACGGCTACGCTGACTTCAGAACTCATAAAGTCGCCTCCCAGCAGCTTGCTTCCAATGCCATATAAATCCACACCGACATACGTACCATTGTAGAGCGGAATGGTATCTATCTCGGCAACCTCTTTTTTCTTCTGATCTCTTTTGGGCGTTTGCGCTGGACGTTGCTGTTGTGCCAGCAACGGAAGCCCAATGCAAAAGAGCAGAAGCAGACTAATTAGTCGTTTCATCAGGTGTGCGTTCTGGCCGATAATTATAGAATATCTGCAAGTTCTCGATTTCATTTGTATTGGCTTCTTTATTTTTTATATGAAGAGAATCTATCTGATCCGGCTGCCCGTTGCCATAGGGAGGAGGGTTACCCGGTCTTCCCGGTTTTCCAAATTTAGCGCTGATTATATTTTGTTTCATCATATAACCACATTCCATGGACTGGAAATAAGGGGTATTCTGTTGTACAATGTATAATGTGTCAACATCTTTATCTCTACGTTTGGGATCGTATCTGAATATGAACACAGTAGTGTCACTTGTGTATCGTAGTGGCAACATCAGGGTATGTACATTCTTTTCATTGTTCAGGATGATAGAGTCAGTGCCCAATGCTGTGATTGTTAATGAATCAAGCGTGTCTTTTAATGCAATAGTAGGGTTATCCGGATTAATGGTATATATTGTGCAGTACATCATTGGACGTCCTGCCAATGAGCAATCGTTCTCATCCGAGCAGGCACTGTGTAAGCTGACTGCACCGCCAATGATAGTCAATATGAGAAAGATACGAATTAAATTCTTCATAGTCAGTTTATTGAATGTGAATCAAATTTTCTTTTCTATCTGATAGTTATTCCGTTCCGGTGCATTGCGCGAGATGAGTTCGCCAAGGAATCCGGCTAAGAATAATTGCGTACCTATAATCATTGCCGTAAGTGACAAATAGAAATAGGGAGAGTCGGTCACCAGTCGGTAGGGGAGACCGTTGTACATGGCATATAGTTTACTGGCACCTACGATGATGACAGAAATCATTCCGATCAGAAACATTAATGATCCCAACAGTCCGAAGAAATGCATCGGCTTGATGCCGAATCTGGAGAGGAACCAAAGAGAGAGTAAATCCAGATACCCGTTTACGAAACGGTTCAGTCCGAATTTGGTTGTACCATATTTGCGAGCCTGGTGTTGTACCACCTTTTCACCGATTTTCTTGAATCCGGCGTTCTTTGCCAGATAAGGTATATAACGATGCATCTCACCGTACACTTCGATATGTTTTACGACCTCTTTGCGATAGGCTTTCAGTCCGCAGTTGAAGTCGTGCAGGTTTTTGATGCCTGATACTTTGCGGGCGGTAGCATTAAACAACTTGGTGGGCAGTGTCTTTGAAATAGGATCATATCTCTTTTGCTTCCAGCCGGATACCAGGTCGTAGCCATCCTTTGTAATCATCCGGTAAAGTTCGGGGATTTCGTCTGGGCTATCTTGCAGGTCCGCATCCATCGTTATGACTACGTTTCCTTCCGCTTCAGCGAATCCGCAGTAGAGTGCAGGTGATTTACCGTAGTTACGGCGGAATTTGATACCTTTTACATGTTCCGATTGAGCTTTAAGCTTTTCGATCACTTCCCATGAATGGTCGGTACTTCCATCGTTAACGAAAATCACTTCGAATGAGAATCCGTTGGCTTGCATTACCCGTTCTATCCAAGCATAGAGTTCGGGTAGTGACTCTTCTTCATTGAAT
>OGJU01000276.1_pt1 | contig 61761 bp, 52 predicted proteins | sample 1572251 | NCBI WGS metagenome assembly OGJU01 (sample SAMEA2582144, study PRJEB24529) | metagenome | biome: Human gut stool | place: China | collected 2011
TTGGATGCTTTGACAGTGTCCCGGGACCGGCGGGACTATCCCCACAAGCTGTGCAACGCCATCGAAGCCTACGGTCTGACGGAGGCGGAAAACAGCCACCGGGCAGTGGATGACGCCCGGGCCACTGTTCTGCTCTTGGAGGCCATGGCGGCGGAGAAGGATGACCTGATGCGGTACATCGATCTGTTCGGAACCCATCCCAAGTATGGCCTGAGCGGAAAGAAAATTTCCTCCGTGACCTACTGCCCCCAGCCCTACGACCGGCGGGTGCCGCTGTATGAGCTGACTCATACAATGTGAAAAGTTTGTGAACATTTGAAGGAAATACTTGCAATATGACAACCTGTCGGGTATCATACCCGACAGGTTGTCATATTAGGAAGGGTATCCGGTTCCGCACAGGCTTTCTCAACGGGAGGAAGGGGTGTGCGCGGGGAAAACAGGGAGGTTTCACTGCGCCATTGAAATCATAAGTTTTTTGGGTGGTAACCCGAAAAACTTCAGGCCGCATGGGAACCATGCGGAACCTGTCGGGTATCATACCCGACAGGTTGTCATATTAGGAAGAGTATCCGGTTCCGCACAGGCTTTCTCGATGGGAGGAAGGGATGTGCGGGACCCTGTCCCAGATATTAGGGAGATCATTACGGATCGAAAGGAGGCTGGCGGCTTGCCCAGCAGTACATTTTTGAATCTGGCACCGGAAAAGCAGGAAAAGCTGCTGTCAGCGGCAGTCCGGGAATTTACGGAGCGGCCCTATAACGAGGCGTCCATCAACCGAATCGTCCGGGAGGCGGGAATTCCCCGTGGCAGCTTTTACATGTATTTCCGGGATAAGGAGGACCTGTTCCACTATCTGATGGAGGAGAGCATCAACGAGATGCTTATGGTGTTTGAGGAGGTGCTTCGCAGTCAGGGTGGCGACATCTTCGCAGCCCTGCCGGCCATGTACGATCATCTTCAGAGCCGCCGGTCAGCGGACCGCAGTTTGGGGGGCATGGGTATGATGTCCGCCATCGTCAACCGCAACGACGGCTTGCAGAAGGGCGGCCTGCTGGAGTTTCTGGACCCGGATCACATTTTGAAGCGGATGGAGGGCTGCGTGAACCCGGATCTGCTGGACCTGCGGGAGCCGGAGGACCTGAACTGCATTCTGAGGATGCTTATTGTATTGATAGTCCCCATCATGTATAACGGCATTCGGCCTGAGACCGACCCGGAGGACCGGGAAAAGCTGGAGCGCGCGTTGGAAATTCTGCGGCGGGGCATGGGGGCAAAGACCCACCCCGCACAGCGTTCATAAAGGAGTTGTCTATATGGAAGAACTGATGAAGAAAACGAAGGCGGGTCAGTCTGCGCCTGCGTCCGAAACGGAGCCGAAAAAGAAATTCGGCCTGCCCAAGAGCAAGAAAGCAAAAAAATGGATGAAAATTGCCATTGCCGCGGTGGTGATCGCCGCTGTGGCGGCAGGCTGCATGGCCAGGGCATCCAAAAAGGCAAACGCCTATCTCGGCGGCAGCTATCTGGTGGCTCAGGCCACCCGGCAGGATCTGACGCTGTCCGTTACTGGAACGGCGACCCTGAAGCCCGCAGATTCTTATAACGTCACCACTCTGATCTCCGGTGAGATCGAAAACGCACCCTTTGAGCTGGGCGATTTGGTGGATAAGGGGGATCTGTTGTTTGCCCTGAACAGCAGCGACGCCCAGAACAATGTGGATCGGGCGGAGATTTCCGTGGCGCAGGCCAAAATGGCCTATCAGCAGGCCAAGGAGGCGCTGAACCCCGTGGCTTCCATCAGCGGTACGATTCAGGAGCTGTATGTCCACAACGGCGACAGTGTGAACGCAGGTGCTCAGATCGCCAAGATCACCTCCAGCATGGATCTGTCCATCGACTTCCTGTTCCCCTACGCCAGCCCCACGGACTTCTATGTGGGTCAGGCGGCCACGGTGTATATCGGCAATTATGACGCCCCGGTGAGCGGCACGGTTGATTCCGTGTCCAACTCCACCAGTATTACCAGCAACGGCCTGTCCGCCGTCAGCGTCCGGGTGAAGCTGGCGAATCCCGGCGCTGTCTCGGATTCCTTCACGGCCTCTGCCCGGATCGGCAATTACGCCAGCTACGGCCAGACGCCCATCAATCTGGGTGGAGCCACCATTGTCTACGCCGGTGCCAGCGGCACCATTCAGGGCTTGAATAAGCTGGCGGGCAGCACCGTCAAGCAGGGGGAGCCCCTGTGCACTGTGGAGTCCGCCGATGCCCGGAACCGGGTGGAGAACGCCCGGCTGAGTCTGCAGAATGCGGAACTGGCGGCTTCTATGGCAGCGGACAGTCTGGATGATTACAACATCACCTCTCAGATCACCGGCACCGTGATCGAAAAGAATTTCAAGGCCGGTGACAAAGTGGAGGGCATGAACTCCGGCTCTCTGGCAGTGGTTTATGACATGAGCTACTTGAAGCTGGAAATGGCCGTGGATGAACTGGATATCAGCAAGGTGGAGGCGGGGCAGTCCGTCACCATCACTGCGGACGCGGTGGAAGGGCAGACCTTCACCGGTGTGGTGGACAACGTCAGCATCAACGGCACCACGGCGGGCGGCGCTACCAGCTATCCCGTGACCATCCTCATCAAGGATTACGGCGACCTCAAGCCGGGTATGAATGTCTCCGCTACCATCGAGGGCGACCGGGTCCCCAATGCCCTGTGCATCCCCGTGGACGCTGTGAACCGGGGCAACACTGTGACGGTCCCCGGCCTCGGCGCCATGAACGCGGACAATACCGCCGTGGCGGATGTCTCCAAGCTGGAAACACGGGAAGTGACGCTGGGCAAGAGTGACGGCAATTTCATCGAGGTCACCGGCGGCCTGAAGGAGGGGGACACCGTCCTGATCCCCAACCAAAGTTCTAACATGATGGCCGAAATGATGGGGATGTAAGCCATGGAGCATCTCATTGAATTAAAAGACGTCTACAAGATCTACCATATGGGCGACGAGGACGTTCACGCTCTGGACGGCGTGAGCCTCACCATCGACAAGGGGGAGTTTGTAGCCATTGTGGGCCAGTCCGGTTCCGGCAAATCCACCGCCATGAACATCATCGGCTGTCTGGATGTTCCCACCAGCGGTACCTACCATCTGGGGGGCGTGGACGTATCCACCATGGACGACGATCAGCAGGCGGAGATCCGGAACAAAATGCTGGGGTTTATCTTCCAGCAGTACAACCTGATCCCCAAACTGACCGTGCTGGAAAACGTGGAGCTGCCCCTGCTGTACGCCGGTGTCGGCGCGGAAGAGCGGAAGGAGCGGGCAGTGGCGGCGCTGGGCCGTGTGGGCTTGGCTGACAAGCAGAAAAATCTGCCCAGCCAGCTTTCCGGCGGTCAGCAGCAACGGGTATCCATCGCGAGAGCACTGGCGGGGAATCCCTCTGTCATTCTGGCGGATGAGCCCACCGGCGCGCTGGATTCCCGGACGGGCCGGGAGGTGCTGGGCTTCCTCCAGAAGCTGAATCAGGAGGGGGATACCGTGGTGCTCATCACCCACGATAACTCCATCGCCGTAAAAGCCAAGCGCATCGTCCGCCTTCAGGACGGCCGCATCATCTATGACGGTGACGCCTCCAATCCCGCCGCAGTGGTGCAGCCGGAGGAGACCGGCGCAGACGGGGAGGTGGGCGTATGAACTTTACCCAATCCTTCAAGCTGGCGCTGAAATCTCTGAAAACCAGCAAGATGCGGGCGTTTCTCACCATGCTGGGTATCATCATCGGTGTCGGCGCTGTGATCGTGATTCTGTCTCTCGGCAACGGCATGACCAATATGATGAACAGCCAGTTTGAAAAAATGGGCTCCAATCTGATTCAGGTCATGACCTATGGCCGGGGGACCGGCGGCACCCGTGACGTGGATGTGGAGGATCTCTACGAGTTGGTGGACAAATATCCCCAGTACCTCACCGGCGTGACCCCCTATGTTTCCGCTTCTGCCAAGGTGCGCTACCAGACGGATGACTATGACCGCACCTCGGTCTACGGCGTCAGCGAGGCGTTTTTCAAGGAGGACACCAAGGGCACCATGCAGGGGGAGACTCTTGCGGAGGGGCGCTTCCTCAGCTACATCGACGTGGATCGGCATCAGAATGTCTGTGTCATCGGCGATTATCTGGCGCAGGCCGCCTTTCGGGGCGACGCACTGGGTAAGACCATCTCTCTGAGCGGTGTGCCTTACACCGTCATCGGCGTGTTGAGTAAAAGCGGCGACAGCAGCGAGGGCAGCGCCGACGATGTGATCTACATCCCCTATGAAAACGCCCAGCGGATGGGCACCGGCACCATGATGATGGGCACCGATGAAATGTTTCTGCTGACCTCCACCAGCCGGGATACGGCGTCCGCTGCCAAGGGCATTGTGGAAAAGCGACTGTATAAAACCTATCAGTCCTCGGACTACTACATGGTTATGACCTCCGCAGAGATGATGGATGCCATGAACACCATGATGAATACCATGATGATCGTACTGGTGGCCATCGCCGCCATTTCCCTGCTGGTGGGCGGTATCGGCATTATGAACATCATGCTGGTGTCCGTCACGGAACGGACAAGGGAGATCGGCATCCGAAAATCTCTGGGCGCCAAGCAGAAGGACATCCGGGGCCAGTTCGTCATTGAAGCGGGCACCACCTCCGCCGTGGGCGGGGTGCTGGGTATCGTATTCGGTTTGCTGCTGGCCAGAGCTGCCACCATTGCGGTGGGGGCCATCATGTCCAGTTCCATGAACGGCATCACCTTCAGCGCGGTGCCGACCCTTTCTGACATTGCCGTCAGCTTCGGCGTCAGCGTAGGCATCGGCGTTCTGTTTGGCTACCTGCCCGCCAACAAGGCGGCCAAGCTGAACCCCATCGACGCCCTGCGGTACGATTAAGGTTGTATTATATGGAAAAAACCTGCCGGAACAGTCCGTGGACTGCTCCGGCAGGTTTCTATGTAGTGCTGCAGATGGTAAATCCTATAAACCCAACCCGTGGACAGGGAAGAGAATGTCCTTTGCTATCGGTGTATAGAATAGCTTTTCTACCTCAGTGCGGTCATGGGTCCGTCCTAGGATCCACATGAGCTTGGCTACCACAGCCTCCGTGGTCATATCGTAGGCTTCCAAAACGCGGAGGTTCGCTTTCAGACTGTGTCCAACGTGGTAAACGCCTACGTCGCTGCCCTCACTGGGGACCTGAGTAGTAAGAACCACAAATTTGCCTTGTTCTATCCAGCTTTGTAGACAATCATAGAACCCACCGTGCTCCGGCAGACCGCCGACTCCAAAGCTCTCGATGATCAGAGCATCATTTCGTTCCAGAAAAAAGTCGGCAGCAGAACGGTCCTGTCCCGGTGTCAGCTTCAAAAGGGCCACTTTATTATCCAAAGTGTCGGAAAAAGTAGGTACAGTGGTACAGTCCTGGCGGATATACCGCAGCAGCACTCCATCCCGCAGGATCCCCAGATCCGGATAGTTGATGCTGGAAAATGCCTGAAAACTCTTTGTGCGGGTCTTGCGGGCCCGTGTGCCCAAAATCACGTGATTGTTGAACACGATAGACACACCGGGGAGATCCGAGGCGGCACAGCGAAAAGCGTCCGTCATGTTGATCTTGGAATCTGTGGAATCAAATCCGATAGGCTTCTGTGCACCGGTGAGAATCACAGGTTTTGGACTGCCTTGGATCAGATAGCTGAGACCTGCGGCTGTATAAGCCATGGTGTCTGTACCATGGGTGATGACAAAGCCATCATAGCGGTCATAGTTTTCCCGGATGCACCGCACCATATCCAACCAATGCTCCGGACGCATGTTAGTGCTGTCCAGATTCAAAAGCTGTATACATTCTACATCGCAGATACTGGAGATGGCGGGGAGATGGTTCAATAACTGCTCAGAGGTCAACTCTGGGGCCAGGCCGTCTTCCGTGACATCAGAGGCAATGGTACCGCCGGTGCCGATCAATAAAATTTTTTTCATAAATTCTCGCCTTATCCCAAATCCCTGTGGTCCAGCGCCGCCAGTCCGAACCGGGCGGCCATGGTGACGCGCTGGCGGTCCCCTTCCTCCTGAACCTTCGCCTGCTGCTGCTTTAAATCTCTCAGAAACAGGCCCCGGAGGGAGTCCTCCTCCGCTTTGGCCCACAGGTCCTCCGCCAGCCGGGTCCGGTCCCGCAGTTCCAATGCGTAGAACCGGTCCGCCAGCGCCGCTTTTAGAGCATCCGTATGGACGCCGCCCTCACCGGTCTCTCCGGTGAGCAGAATACGGTACAGGTCCTGTGCCGTGTCGGCTGGCAGCGCCGCCGGGGGTCCTGATCGGTGACGTCCACCGTCAAAATTTCATACCGCCGCCGGGCGAAGGGGACGAAAGTAAGGCTGACCTTGCCGGAATCGTCGATCGTGCCGGAATGAAAGCCTTTTTCCCCCAATTCGTCGAACCCCCGTCCCTCCGGGCAGCCCGGCCACGCGCAGACGGTGCCGCCAAAGGTCAAAGGCTCCGCCCGCTTGTGGATGTGTCCCAGCGCCAGATAGGCAAGGCCGCTGGCGGCGATCTCCTCCTTGCGGATGGGATCGTACCGGGCCTCCGAGGGGTCGATCTCCCCGTGGAGCAGGCCGATATGGAGCTTCCCGTCGGCGGGGGCGGTGAAGCCAGTGAGGAACCCGTCGGCTTGCTCACCGTGGGTAAAGGCCGCACCGTGGAGCACCAGATTTTTTTCCGGCCATTCCATCGTTTCCAACCGGGGCTGAGTGAAAATGTGCACATTTTCCGGCCACTTCACCGTCAGGTAGGGGCTGCCGGGGCCGTACCAGTCATGGTTGCCGGGGGCGATGTAGACCTGCGCCTCCATCTGCCCCAGAGCGGCGGAGAGTTCCTCTGCCGTGTCCCGGTAGGAGGCGGCGCTGTCAAAGAGGTCCCCTGCCAGCAGTACCAGATCAATGTTATTCTGGTTGACGTAGTTAGCCAGACGCACCGGCAGCTCCCGGCTCTCCCGGCGGCGGGCGGCCGCCTGCCGGGGGGTCAGGGCGGCGAAGGCGCTGTCCAGATGGAAGTCCGCCGCGTGAATAAATCTCAGCATAAGCCCCTCAAGCTTCCTTTTCTTCCGGACGCCAGCCCTTTGCCACATCCACCCAGGAGACGAAGTTGGAGGAATACTTCTCCAATTCCTCGCAGGTCAGTTCAATGGCGCTGTTGCTGCTGCCGGCGGCGGGGAATACGGTCTCGAACCGCTTCAGGGAGATGTCCAGATAGGTTTTTACATTATCCGGCAAAGCGAAGGAGCACACGCCGCCGGGGTCGTGGCCGATCATGGTATGGGCTTCCTCAAAGGTCAGCATTTTGGCCTTGGTGTGGAACTGCGCCTTGTAGCGGCTGTTGTCCACCTTGGCATCCCCCGCCACCACGATGATGATGGGTTCATCCCCCACCTTAAAGCTCATGGACTTGGCGATGCGGGCGCCCTCTACGCCTACGGCCACCGCCGCCAGTTCCACCGTGGCGGAGGAAACGTCGAATTCCCGGATGCGGTCCTCAATGCCGAAGGGCTTGAAATAGTCTCGTACCTTTTGAATAGACATAGTGATTTCCTCTTTTTAGATTGATGTGACCGGAAGGTCATGAATGACCTCACTGTAAGGCTGCCCCCGCAGACAGGGGCGCAGCATGACCTCCACGGCAGTACTGATATTTTCCGGAAGGGCCTCCGTGGGGAACCAGCGGAGCCCGGCGTTTTTGTCCGGCTCCATGACGGCGGGTGTGCCGTCGTATTTCCGAATGACGAAGCAGAGATCGTAATAGGTGCGTCCGTCGCCCCCGGCGACCCGGTGGCACAGGTGGACAAATTCCGCGTCGGCGGGGTCCACTGTGATACCCAACTCCTCCAAACACTCCCGGGCCACAGCCTGACGGGCGGTTTCATTTTCATCCACATGGCCGCTGCCGGCAAAGTCCCAGCAGCCATCCATGTAGCCGGTGTTCTGCCGCAGGTGCAGCAGCACCTCGCGGCCATTGGCCCCCTCCCGCAGCAAAATGGGAAATACAGCGGAATAGGAACGGTAATGCTCAGGTCTTGTCATACAACGGCCTCCTTATCGAATGTCCACCCGCTCCACGGCGGTGCAGAGGCCGGTGGCGCTGTCCAGTGTGAAAATAGCCCCCTGCAGCTTACAGGGACCCTCCGGGTTGCGGTAGCGTCCCGGCAGACCACCCAAAAACGATTCCACCGACTGCGCAGGCTCTACGCCCAGAACGGATTCGATGGGGCCGGTCATTCCCAGATCCGTGATATAGCCGGTGCCCTTGGGATAGACCCGCTCATCGGCAGTGGGGACATGGGGGTGGGTGCCCCACAGGGCGCTGACCCGACCGTCCAGATAGTAGCCCAGTGCCAGTTTTTCACTGGTGGCCTCCGCATGGAAATCCACCAGAGTAAAATCCGCAGTGCCCTGCTTCAGCAGTCGGTCCGCCATGGTAAAGGGGTTTTCGGCATTCCATTGCAGCGTACAGCGGCCAATGAGGTTCACCACGCGGAACCGCAGGCCATTGAGGTCAAAAATTTCGCAGCCATGGCCCGGCATCCTGCCGGACAGGTTGGCGGGGCGCAGGAGCCACGGAGTCTCATCCAGCATACGGCCAATCTCCATTTTGCCGAAGGTGTGGTTGCCAAGGGTCACGGCGTCGGCTCCGGCGTCATAGACCCGCCACGCCTGCTTGCAGGTCAGACCCACGCCGGAGATGTTTTCCCCGTTGACCACGGTGAACGAAATGTTTTTCAGCTTTTGCAGGGGCCGCAGATGGCGTTCCAGATGGGCGAGACCTGCCTCGCCTACCACATCGCCCACAGCCAGAACGGAATAGAGCATGGAGTACCTCCGAATATATAGGATGAGGGATCAAATCAAAAATCACTTTATTTTATCGTATTCTCCGGCTGTTTGCAACCCACCGCCTATGGAAAGCCGCCGAAAGCGGGGGGCTTCGGACATCAAAAATTTTACAGAAGAGACGATTGGTTTATGGTTGCAATTCCAACGGCGGTTGCTTATAATGCTGATTGTAGCGATAAGACCCGCTGATTATGGAGGAAGCGCGTATGGCAGTAAAACTGGAATTGTACCGGGTGTTCAAGGAGGTTGCGGAGACCGGCAACATCTCGGCGGCGGCAAAGAATTTGTATATTTCCCAATCGGCGGTGAGCCAATCTATTAAACAGCTGGAAACAGCCCTGCAGGCCCGGCTGTTTGCCCGCTCCCCCCGGGGCGTGACGCTGACGGGAGAGGGCCAGATGCTCTATCAGTATGTCCGCAACGCCTTGGGTCTGCTGGCTACCGGCGAGGACAAGCTCTCTCAGGCCCAGCAGCTGCTGTTGGGTACCCTGACCATCGGCGCCAGTGACACGGTGACGGGGCAGTTCCTGACGCCGTATCTGGACGAATTTCACCACCAGCACCCCGGCATCCGGCTGAAGATCGTCTCCGGCCGCAGCGCCAAGGTGGTGAGCATGCTTCGCTCCGGGGCGGTGGACATCGCCTTTGCCTCCTCTCCCAAGGACAGCACGCTGGAGACCTGGCCCTGCTTTACCACCCATTCCGTGTTCGTGGCGGGGAAGAATTACCACTGCGATTTCGACAAGATCTACACCCGGCAGGAGATGGCGGAATTTCCCCTGATCCTGCTGGAGCGGAAGGCCAGCTCCCGTGTTTTTCTGGAACAGGAGTTTTTGAAGGCCGGCGTTACCCTGACCCCGGAGATCGAGCTGTCCTCCCGGCAGCTTTTGGTGACGCTGGCGGGGATCGGTCTGGGCGTGGCGGGCGTGACGCTGGAATTCGTCCGGAAGGACCTGGAAAGCGGCGACATCCGTCTGCTGAAAACGGACTTCACGATCCCGGAGCGCAGCGTGGATATGTGTACCTTGAAGGAAGTGCCCCCCACGGCCGCGGCTACCGCATTTATGGAAATGGTGCGGAGGGGCATGTGAGACATGGAGACCTTTCTCTTTCTGTTTGAAATGCTGGGCACCATCGCCTTCGCCGCCTCCGGCGCGGTGCTGGGGGTCCGGAAGGGACTGGACGTGTTCGGCGTCTGTTTTCTTGGCCTGACCACCGCCTGCGGCGGCGGTATGGTGCGGGATGTGCTGCTGGGCAACACGCCCCCGGCGGCGTTTCAGAATCCGACGGCCTCTGCGGTGGCGGTAGTTACCTCGCTGATCATGTTCCTCTCCGGCGTGCGGCACCTGCTGATGGGCAACCAGCGGCGGTATGATCTATTTATGCTGCTAATGGACAGCGCGGGCCTGGGCATCTTCACGGTCATGGGCGTCCGCGTGGTATGGAACTGCGTGGAAGCGCCGTCCCTGTACCTGCTGGTGTTCGTCGGCGTACTCACCGGCGTGGGCGGCGGGCTGCTGCGGGATGTGATGGCCGGAGATATGCCCTATATTTTCGTGAAGCATATTTACGCCTGCGCCTCTCTCGTCGGCGCGGTGATCTGCGGGGTGCTGCGGCAGTCGGCAGGGGAGATGACGGCCATGCTGGTCGGTGCGGCGGCGGTGTTTGCCATCCGGTGTCTGTCGGCCCACTACCGGTGGAATCTGCCCCATCCCAACGCCTAAAAAAACGGCGAAACTTCCCGGATATGGCGCGAATTTCCTGTGAAAATCGACAGGATGCGCCCCTTGACAATCCAAAAGAGCCGTGCTATCATGATTCCATTCTGAAAAAAGGCTTGGAAAAGGACGCTGTCCGGGAAGAACTTCAGAGAGACGCTGTCATGGGCTGAAAGCAGCGTCAGTCAGAACCGGAACAGTCACCGCCTTGGAGCTGCCCGCCGATATGTAGGCCGGGACGGGACCTCCCGTTACAGAGGACACGAGCGGCACAATGCGCAAAAGGACTTTCGCTGGCGGGAAGGAAGAATGTGTGCAAGAAACCTAGGAAAGGTGTCTTGCATGATTTCAATTAGAAGACTCCGAAGGAGTTTTTTACCCTGCTTGCACAGCGAAACAAATTTTGTTTACTGTGCAAGCAGGGTGGAACCGTGGAGCTTTACGCCTCACCCCTGACCAAAACAGGGGTGAGGCGTTTTTGTTTTGCCCCAAGGGCGGGAAGACCGCCGCAGGAAAGGAGACATTACTATGTCTGAGGAAATCAAGGAATTCAGCTTTGAAAATGAGGAATACCGCCAGACTTACTGGCACACCTGCTCTCACATCATGGCGCAGGCCGTCAAGCGCCTGTGGCCCGAGGTGAAGCTGGCCATCGGCCCCTCCATCAAGGAGGGCTGGTACTACGATATGGACGCACCCTTTGCCTTTACCCCGGAGCACATGACCGAGATCGAGGCCGAGATGCGGAAGATCTGCAAGGAGAAGCTGAAGCTGGAGCGCTTCGAGCTGCCCCGCGAGGAAGCCATTAAGTTCATGGAGGAGAAGGGCGAGCCTTATAAGGTGGAACTGATCCAGGATCTGCCGGAGGATGCTCCCATCTCCTTCTACAAGCAGGGCGAGTTCACCGACCTGTGCGCCGGTCCCCATCTGGACTCCACCGGCCGGGTAAAGGGCAACGCCATCAAGCTGCTGGCCTGCAACGCCGCCTACTGGCGGGGCGACTCCAACCGGGAGACCCTCCAGCGGATCTACGGCATCGCCTTCCCCAAGAAGGAGGAACTGGACGCCTATCTGGAGCGCATCGAGGAGGCCAAGCGCCGGGATCACCGGAAGCTGGGCAAGGAACTGGGCCTGTTTGCTTTCCGGGATGAGGCCCCCGGCTTCCCCTTCTACCTGCCTAAGGGCATGGTGCTGAAGAACACCCTGATCGACTACTGGCGTCAGGTCCACAAGAAGTGGAACTATGTGGAGATCTCCACTCCTCAGATCATGAAGCGGACTCTGTGGGAGACCTCCGGCCACTGGGATCACTACAAGGATAATATGTATACCACCGTCATTGACGGCGAGGACTTTGCCATCAAGCCCATGAACTGCCCCGGCAGTATTCTGGTCTATGAGCTGGAACCCCATTCCTACCGAGACCTGCCCCTGCGGTACGGTGAGCTGGGCCTGGTCCACCGTCATGAGCTCTCCGGCGCGCTCCACGGCATGTTCCGTGTCCGCTGCTTCACTCAGGACGACGCCCACATCCTGCTGGCCAAGGACCAGATCAAGGATGAGGTCATCCGCATCGCCCGCCTGTTCGACGAGGTCTACTCTCTGTTTGGCCTGCCCTACAAGATCGAATTGTCCACCATGCCCGAGGACCACATCGGCACCCGGGAGGACTGGGAGAAGGCAGAGAACGCTCTGGCCGACGCCATTACCTCCATCGGCAAGGAGTATGTGGTGAACCCCGGCGACGGTGCGTTCTACGGCCCCAAGCTGGACTTTCACATTCAGGACTCTCTGGGCCGTACCTGGCAGTGCGGCACCATTCAGCTGGACTATCAGCTGCCCGGCCGCTTTGATCTGGAGTATACCACCAGCGACGGCGGCAAGGACGTGCCCGTGATGATCCACCGTGTTGTGTTCGGCTCCATCGAGCGGTTCATCGGCATCATCACCGAGCACTTTGCCGGCGCCTTCCCCGCATGGCTGGCTCCTGTTCAGGTGAAGATCCTGCCTGTCACCGACCGTGCGCTGGATTATGCCAAGGATCTGTCTGACGCATTGGACGGCCAGGGCTTCCGCGTGGAGGTGGATGACCGCAACGAGAAGATCGGCAAGAAGATCCGTGAGGCCACTCTGGAGAAGGTGCCCTATATGATCGTTGTGGGTGACCGGGATATGGAAAACAAGACGGTCTCCGTCCGTACCCGCGCCGGCGAGGATCTGGGCGCTATGAGCCTGGAGGACTTCACCGCCAAGCTGAAGGAAGTTGTAGACTCCAAGGTGATTCAGTAAGTTGCTCTTAGTTAAACTGCACAAAACACGCCCGCTGGTTTTCCTGGCGGGGCGTGTTTTTGCAAGACGGACATTTGTTTTGCAAGACATTTGTGGGAAAACGCAGAGAATAGCGTGAAAATGCAAGATGAATACTTGAACATTGCAAAAAATCACCAAAAAGAGAAAATGACCCTTGCAAAATGAATGATATACATGTATACTATGCACATGCTTACGGAAACACCCTTGAAAAAAGCACCGGGCGTTTCCACCTAATTCAACTGTGAAAGAGGGATTTGGAATGAAAAAAGTGTTTTCTCTGATTCTGGCTCTGGGCCTCATCGCTTCTCTGACTGCCTGCGGCGGCGGTAACGCCTCCGGCAATGAGACTGGCGACAGCGCTCCCGCTGCTTCTACCGCGAAGCTGCGCTTCGTCACCGGCGGCGAGTCCGGCACCTACTATGCCTTCGGCTCCGTCATCGCCCAGCACGCCACCAACAATACCGATGTGTCTGTCACCGGTCTGGTTGGCAACGGCTCTAAGTCCAACGTGGAAGAGCTGGCAGACGGCAACGCAGAGCTGGCCTTCTGCCAGTCCGACGTGATGGCCTATGCCTACAACGGCACCAACCTCTTTGAGAACCCCATCGACTGCTTCTCCACCGTGGCCGCCCTGTACATGGAAGATGTGCAGATCGTCACCACCGATCCCAGCATCAAGACCGTGGCTGACCTGGCCGGTAAGAACGTGTCTGTCGGCGCTGCCGGTTCCGGTGTGTACTTCAACGCTGTGGACATCCTGAGCGCTTATGGTCTGGGCGATCTGGACGCTGACGGCAAGTTCACCAAGATCAATGCCACCTATCAGAGCTTCGGCGACAGCGCTGACTCCCTGAAGGACGGCAAGATCGACGCCGCCTTCATCGTGGCCGGCGCCCCCACCACTGCCATCATGGATCTGTCCACCACCAAGGCTGCTTATCTGGTGTCTCTGGATGACGCCCATATCGACGAGTTGCTGGCCGCCTCTCCTTACTACACCAAGCACGTCATCCCCGCCGGTACCTACAACGGTCAGGACGAGGATGTGACCACCGTGGCTGTGGGCGCTGTGATCCTGGCCCGTGACGATGTATCTGAGGATGCTATCTATGCTCTGACGGCTGACATCTTCGACAACGCCCCCGATCTGATCAGCAGCCACGCCAAGTACGGCGAGCTGTCCACCGAGTTCGGCGCTTCCATCACCTCTGTGCCTTATCATCCCGGCGCTGCCAAGTACTTCGCCGAGAAGGGCTTCGATGTGGCAACCAAGTAAAGATCTGAACGGGATTTTTACAGCACCACCGCCATTTTCTTATCTATAAGTATGTCCTTCAGGCTGCGGCGGAGAAATCCGCCGCAGCCGTGAGTGGTTCTAAAGCGAAGCACAGCTCTCCGGAACGGAAGAACAGAGCGCTTGCTGCGGACCAATTTACAAGAATTTACCCCGATCCCCGGTTGAGAAGGACAGAGATCCGCTGCCCCTGTCAACTGCGGATGTGAGAAAACGATCAAGGAGGAGACCATATGGGCCTGTTCAAGAAAAAAGACCCCATTGTTGAAGTGGAAAAGGCACTCGACCACGAGGTGCACGAGATGGAGCATGATATTCAGGCGGACGTGGATGCGGTCATGAAAAAGTATGACCGGGAATCCAACACCCGTATCTGGGAGGGGGCTCCGAAAATCGCCCTGCGGGTGCTGATGTCGGCCTTCTCAATCTATTGTATCCTGATGACCCTGTTCAGCAAGGCACTTCCGGAGCGGCGGCTGTCCCTGTTTCTGGGCTTTATCATCATTATCGGCTATCTGGTGTATCCCGCCAGAAAAGGTGCTGCCCGGGTGAACCATGTGCCCTGGTATGACTGGATCCTGATGGTTCTGGGCGCTGGCAGCTTCTTCTATTTTGCCATCAACGCTTTCTCCATCATTCAGTTGGCCACCAAGCTTCAGCCCATCCACATCATCGTCGGTGCCATCGGTATTGTGGTACTGATCGAGCTGTGCCGCCGGTGCGTGGGCCTGCCCATTCTGGTGGTGCTGGGCCTGCTGCTGATCTACACGTTCTATAACCAGCTCAGCTGGGACCCCAGCTTCTACAAGGCGCTGAAGAACATCGTCTATAAGCTGTTCTACACCACCAGCGGCGTCATCGGTACGCCGGTAAGCGTCTGCTACACCTACATTGTGCTGTTCATCATCTTTGGCGCATTTCTGGAGCGCACCGGCATCGCCAACTTCTTCATCAGCTTCGCCAACCGTCTGGCGGGCTGGTCTTCCGGCGGCCCCGCCAAGGTGGCGGTCATTTCCTCCGCCCTGTGCGGCATGGTGTCCGGCTCCTCCGTGGGCAACACCGTGACCACTGGCTCCGTCACCATCCCCATGATGAAGAAAACCGGCTACAAGCCGGAGTTCGCCGGCGCGGTGGAGGCCGCCGCCTCTACCGGTGGTCAGATCATGCCCCCCATCATGGGCGCAGCGGCGTTCCTGATGGCAGAGTACATGAATATCCCCTATGCGAAGGTAGCTGTAAAGGCCATCCTTCCCGCCGTGCTGTACTTCACCGGCATTTTCATCGCCGTCCATCTGGAAGCCAAGAAGCTGGGACTGAAGGGTATGCCCAAGTCCGAGATGGTCTCCTGGGGCGAGCTTGCCAAGCGTGCCTATCTCATCATACCTCTGGCCCTGCTGATCTTCCTGGTTTCCTCCGGCAGCCGCACCATGCAGTTCTCCGCGGCGGTGTCCATTCTGGCCGCCATCGTGGTGGGCTTCCTGAACAAGGATGAGCGGCTGACCTTCGGTAAAATCGTGGAGGCACTGGAGGCCGGTGCCAAGGGCGCCATCACCGTGGCTGTGGCCTGCGCCATGGCCGGTATGATCGCCGGCTGCATCACTGTCACCGGTCTTGCTTCCATCCTCATCAACGCCATCGTGCAGATGGCAGGCGACGCTACCATGATCGGCCTACTGCTGACGATGATCTGCTGCATCATTCTGGGTATGGGCGTTCCTACCACCGCCAACTACTGCATCATGGCTTCCACCTGTGCCCCCATTCTGGTGCAGATGGACTTCCCCCTGGTGGCGGCTCACTTCTTCGTGTTCTACTTCGGCATCGTAGCGGACATTACGCCTCCGGTGGCTCTGGCTGCCTACGCCGGCGCCGCCATTGCCAAGGCCAACCCTATGAAAACCGGCATCAACGCCACCAAGCTGGCCGTCGCGGCCTTTATCGTGCCATACATTTTTGCCTACAGCCCCGCTATGCTGTTTGACAACGTGAGCAGTGCATTTGAAGTGGTGCAGATCGTAGTCAGCGCCCTCATCGGTCTGTTTGGTGTGGCTGCGGCTTTGAACGGCTTCGTCTATAAGAAGATCCCCATGCTGTTCCGTCTGGCAATGGCTGCCGGTGGTCTGTGCATGATGATCCCCGGCACCGCATCGGATGTGGTGGGCCTCGTGGTGGTCGGCGGCATCGTGCTGATCCAGCGCATGAGCGCCCGGCGGCTGGCTGCCTGATCTCCCGGATCCAACAAAAAATGACCGCACTGCCCGCAGCATCCGGGCGGTGCGGTCTGCTGTTATCAAAAAGTTTTTGCAAAAAAGGAAACCTTTTCGCGGCTGAATCCGTCTATTACAAATGAAAGCGGTTTTGATGGAATTTGTTACTGTTTTGTTGTTGATTTACCCTATTGGCTATATTAACATCAGTGAGCGAAGGTGAATATGCCTGTCGGCAGCCCTGTTTGGGCGCTGACAGCACTGGATCGGAAACAAGCGGGCCTCAGCCCGGAGAATCGTAAAAGGAGAATATGTCATGGCAGAGATCATGGAAGAGAAAAAGGAGCTGACCCCGGCGGAGACAGCCGCTCCGGCGTCACCGGAGACCCCGGCGAAAAGGGCAGAAAAAAGCACGGCAGACAAGAAAAAGCGGCGGCGTACGATCCGGCGGATCGTTGCGCTGGTGGTCGTGGCCGCCCTGATCGCAGGCGGCGTGAAATTCTTCAAAAAGAAGGACGGCAGCAGCGAGGTAGGCATGGCGACGGTGTCCTACGGCGCTATCAGCTCCGAGGTGGACGGCAGCGGTCTGGTAAAGGCCAAGAACAGCGAGACTATCAGCCTGACCACTGCGGGCACGGTGATGGATGTATTCGTGGAGGAGGGACAGAAAGTGGAGCAGGGGGACCCCCTGTTTACCATTGATTCCCCCAATGCTGCCACGGAGGTCCAGAAGGCCCGGGACGAGGTTGAGGGCTATCAGAAGCAGATCAATACGCTGCAAAAGGACATTGCGGGGCTGAATCTTTCTCCGTCCTACGCCGGAAAACTGATGGATGTTGTGACACTGAACCCCGGCGACGAGATTAGCAAGGGCACCAAGGTCGCCGTCCTCGCGGACGATACCCGGATGCGTCTGGGGCAGTATTACAGCTACGCCTACGCCGGGGAGATGAAGGCGGGGCAGAAGGTGCAGGTCTCCATCCCTGCGCTGATGACCACCGTGGAGGGCACCGTGGAGGCAGTCCACATGGTCAGCCGTATTACCCCGGAGGGTTCTAAGCTGTTTTCCGCCGAGATCGTGATCCCCAACGAGGGTGTGCTGGCCAAGGATATGGTGGCTACTGCTACTACGATTGTGAACGGCGATATCGTGTATCCCTACGAAGCCGCTAAACTGCAATATTACCGGGTGGGAGATTTGAACTCCACCGTCAGCGGCACGGTGATCTCCAGTAATCTGGTGGACTATCTCGCCGTAACGCCCGGTCAGGTTCTGGTGCGGATCGACGGCGAGGACAGCGAGACGGAGATCTTCACCGCACAGCAGAATCTGGAAGAGGCCCAGAAGAAGCTGGAGGCCGCCCAGAAGAATCTGGACAACTGCAATGCGGTGGCTCCCATTTCCGGTCAGGTTATCGGTCTGTCCGTGACGCCGGGGCAGGAACTTCAGGCAAACAGCACCCTTGTGACCGTTTCAGACACCTCCACCGTGACCATCAGCGCCACCGTGGACGAGCGGAACATCAGCTATATCAAGACCGGCATGTCCGTGAACCTGGACCAGTGGGGCACCAGCGCCTTCGGCACGGTGGAGACGGTGAGCCTTTCCAGCACTGTGAATAACGGCGTGGCCTCCTATCCCATCACCATCTCCGCAGACAACACGGATGGCAACCTCCAGGTCAACAGCTATGTGAACTATCAGATCCAGGCCAGCCAGAACGACAACTGCCTGATGGTGCCCATCCAGGCGGTGCGTACTGTGGGGCTGGAGGACGGTTCTTCCGCCACCGTGGTCTATGTGCAGGCAGACAGCCGGCCGGACAACGCGCTGGAGCTGCCCTATCAGGACGAGGAGATCCCCAGCGGCTTCTATCCCGTTCAGGTGGAGATCGGTATTCAGGATACATATAACGTGGAGATCAAGTCCGGCGTAAATGACGGCGACACCGTCTTTACCCAGATGATAACCGATCAGGCGTGGGGTTAAGCCATGGCGAAACTGATCGAACTGCGGGATGTCTATAAGATCTACGGCGAGGGCCTTGAGAGCGAGGTCCGGGCCCTGGACGGCGTTTCGCTGGATATTGAAAAGGGCGAGTTCGTGGCGGTGGTGGGCCAGTCCGGCTCCGGCAAGTCCACCATGATGAACGTGCTGGGCTGTCTGGACATCCCCACCCGGGGCACTTACCGTCTGGACGGCGTGGATGTCCGGGAGCTTTCCGACAAGGAGCTCTCCCGCATCCGCAACAAGCAGATCGGGTTCATTTTCCAGCAGTACAACCTGATCCAGAACCTGACGGTGCTGGAAAACGTGGAGCTGCCGCTGATCTATCAGGGCATAGATCCCATTGACCGGCGGGAGCTGGCGATACAGGCGCTGACCCGCGTGGGTCTCGCCGACCGGGCGCAGCATAAGCCTACCCAGATGTCCGGCGGCCAGCAGCAGCGTGTGGCCATCGCCCGGGCCATTTCCACCCATCCGCCCATCATCATGGCGGATGAGCCTACCGGCGCATTGGATTCCCGGACGGGCCACGAGGTGCTGGGCTTCCGCCAGCAGCTGAACAAGGAGGGCAGCACCGTCATTCTCATCACCCATGACAACGGGATCGCCGCCACGGCCCGGCGCATTGTGCGGATCGCGGACGGCAAGATCATCGAGGATCACCCCCAGGAGGTGAATTGGTATTGAACATCGGGCAGGCATTTAAGATGGCGTGGCGGTCCATCTGCGGCAAAAAGGGCCGCAGCGCCCTGACCATTCTCTCTATTTTCATCGGTATTGCCGCCGTTATGACCATTGTCTCCACCATGGAGGGCATGAAGGCAAAAACCATGGAGCAGTTTGCCGCCATGGGTGCCAACCGCATTGAAGTGAGCGTTTATGCCTATATGTATGATGAGGGCGGCAACCCTATCAGCAAGGACTATTTTACCGGATTGTACCGCTTTTGCTCCGGACTGAAGGAGTCCATTATTGGCATTACCCCCAAGGGCTCATCCAACGCTACGGTGGTATACGGTACGAAAAACAGCTCCACAATGGAGTGGAAATATGACCAGCAGTACAACGTGGTCAGCGGTCCCCCGCAGATCTACTACGGCTCCGACCAGTACAGCGCCTGCAACAATCTGGCAATCGCAAAGGGCAGAGACCTTGCGTGGCTGGACTGCGAGAAATACAATCAGATCTGCGTGCTGGGCGCGCAGGCGGCGCGGGTCTTTTTCGGCAGCGCCAACCCTGTGGGACAGATCATGAAGGTCAACGGCAACAACTTTGAAGTGGTGGGCGTGTATGGCGCCCGCGTGGAGCCGGATACCCCTTCCGCTTACCAGACGGATAACTTTATGATCCTTCCCTACACCGCTACCCGGCTGCTGGGGGATACGGCCCCCACAGAATTTTTGGTAAAGGCCAAGGATGACGCCAGCATGAAAACCGCCATCACCGAGATCGGTGGGTATCTCTCCGGCGTGGTGGATCAGAGCATGGGCGGCTATCAGGTGCAGAAGGAAGGCTACTGGCAGGATTATCAGAACCAGCAGCTGACCATGATCTCTCTGGTGCTGGGCGGCATCGCCGCCATCTCCCTGCTGGTGGGCGGAATCGGTATCATGAACATCATGCTGGTGACGGTGACGGAGCGGACCCGGGAGATCGGTATCCGCCGGAGCCTTGGCGCACAGCGCAGCAGCATCGTGGCCCAGTTCCTCATTGAGTCCGGTATGCTCTGCGGCATGGGCGGCATTGTGGGCATTATCTTCGGCACCATCGGCAGTCTGGCTTTGGGCAAGATTTTGTTCCAGATGACCATTTTCCCCGCCACTTGGGTGACGCTGGCGGCCTTCGGCCTTTCCGTGGCGCTGGGCGTGCTGTTCGGCAGCTACCCGGCGGCAAAAGCATCGAAACTCCAGCCTGTGGAAGCCCTGCGGGCGGATTAAAGGAGAGAGACTTATGAAAAAACGAATTTTGACCTGGCTGCTGGCGATCAGCATGCTGGGCTCCCTGCTGACGGTGCCTGCCGGGGCGGCGGCTGTCACCAAATTTTCCGATGTCAGCGACAGCTACACCGCCACCGCCGTGGAATCTCTGCGGCTCATGGGCGTGCTGGACGGCTACGGCGACGGCACCTTCCGTCCGGACACCGTCTTGAACCGGGCGCAGTTCTGCAAGATGGCGGTTTACGCCATGGACGGCAGCGGCGAGTTGGGACGGTATTCCACCGTTACCATCTTCCCGGACGTGAAGCCCTCTCACTGGGCGTCCGCCTACATCAACATGGCATCGAAGAAGGGAATCATCTCCGGCTTTGCCGACGGTAAGTTCAAGCCCAGCCAGACCGTGACCGCCGGACAGGCTGTGACGATCCTCATGCGGGGCCTGGGCTACAAAGACGAGGACATGGGCGGCGTGTGGCCCCAGAGTTACATGGCGGAGGCCCAGACCAACGGCCTTTTGAAATCCACCGGTATCACCTCCGCTTACGCGGGCCTGACCCGCGCGCAGGCGGCCAAGCTGTTCCTGAACCTCTTTGAGGCTAAGCACGGCAAGAGCGAAACGCTCCTGTTCAACTACAACGTAGGTAAGGATGAGGTCTATCTCACTGCCGTGGACGGCGGCAAGGGCACGATGACTGCCGGCGGTAAGACGTATACCATGGCTCACCCCGTTACCTCCACCAGCCTCATCGGCTCCAAGGGCAAGGCGGTCCTCAACAGCGCCGGCGAGATCCTGACCTTCCTGCCCATCACCGGCAGCAATGGCGTTTCCAATGCGGCGGTCATCATCGGCTCCAACGGCTCTGTTGCCGGACTGGATTCTCTGGCGGGCAGCACCAGCTACAACATTTACAAGAACGGTTCTCCTGCCACGGCAGCAGACCTTAAACGGTATGATGTTGCGACCTACGCCTCCGCTACCAATTCCATCATTGTCAGCGATACCCGGGTGTCCGTCTACTACGAGGACTGCAAGCCCTCTCCCAGCAGCCCCGCCACCATTACGGTGCTGGGCGGCAAGGAACTGAATGTTCTGCCTACGGCAGTGGATTCCCTGTCTAAGCTGAAGCCTGGCAAGCAGATCGTCCTTCTGCTGACGGCGGACGGTCAGGTGGCCGGTGCTGAGGATGCCAACAACACCGGTGCCCGGGGCAATGCCATGGCGGTGGTGTCCGAAAAGGGTGATGTGCAGTTGGTCTGCGGCGGTGCGCTGCTGAACATCGGCACAGCGAGCGAATACGCCGGTCAGGTAGTGTCGGTGTATGCCGACAAGAGCGGCCTGAAGCTCAACAAGATCTCCGGCGGTGTTGGCGGTGACCTGCTTCCCAAGGAAGGTACGCTGGGCGGCAGAAAGCTGGCGGACAACGTTATGCTCTTTGACGGCGGCAGACAGATCGCCCTCAGCGAGCTGAGCCAGACCGGCGTCAACTCCGGCCGCGTCTCCTATGCCCGGACCAACTGGGCCGGTCAGGTGGACTTGATCGTGCTGAATAACGGCCTTGCAGGCGATATGATTTTTGGCCGTGCAATTGTGGACAGCAAGTATGATCCGACAACCGGCAAGGAGACTGACCGCACGATCACGATCGTTTGCAGTGATACAGAAAAATATACGGTTTATAGCGGTAACAGTGTCAGCACTGGTGCTTTTGTGGCTGCAAGTATCAAAAAGAGCGTGAATGACAGGCTCATGTTCACCAGCTTTGCTACCATGAGCAAGCTGAGCAACGTCTCTTCCAGTGCCTGGATCGGCAAGACGGCAGTGAACTTCGGCAGCCGGACCTACGAGGTCCCCTCCAATGTTCAGTGCTACAACGATGATACCGGCAAGTGGATGACGCTGGATGATGCCAAAGCCTACGGCGGCACCATGAACCTCTATGTTTATGACGGCGTGGTCCGCATCGTAGAGGTCAAGGCGTAAAAAAACCTGTGGCCTGACGGCTCAGCCGTCAGGCCACAGAATCACCTGAAAAGTAAATGATTGAGGAATGCAGGAGGAATGGATATGAAAAAACTTTTGGCTGTTTCCCTGACGATCATGATTTTAGGCACTCTGGGCGGATGCGGCAAGCAGGACACCCAGGAGCCGCCCAAGGTGGAAATTGACTACGGCAATTCCGAACTCTACACCCAGGAGGACATGGACGCTGCCATCCAGGTAATTGAAGCGGAGTTTGCCACCTGGGAAGGCTGTGAACTTCACAGCCTGGCCTACGGCAGCGACGCGGCCTGCAGCGACGAAAACATTGAGTGGCTCAACGGGCTGGAAATGAAAGAGCAGACTGAGCCTTTTACTCAGTGCATCCTGTTTTCCAGCAGCTTTCACTCCCCCGTGGAGCAGCGGGACGCCTGGAATGCCGATACGGAGTATGAGGGCTTGCAGTGGTGGCTGGGCCGCAGCAGCGGCGCCTGGGAACTGGTGACCTGCGGATACGGCTGATCTCCGTTTGTGCGCCCAATAAAAACCAATTAAAAAAGCAGCGCCCCGGTGCCCTTTGGCACCGGGGCGCTATTTTAGGGGCAGAGAAAAAGGACCCGGATGCGGCAGCATCCGAGTCCTTTTCGCAATATTCGACAGAATTTATACGACCTGGAATAGATAAAACTTCAAATAGTCCGTCTCGTCCACGCCCCAGAGGATGGGATGGTCGCAGCTCTGCTGGCGGGCTTCGATCTGCCGCAGCTGTACCCCGGCATCGTGAGCAGCGGAGCGGAGCATGGCCTCAAATTTCTCCGCTGTGGCGAAGTGGGAGCAGGAACAGGTGGCCAGATACCCGCCCCGGGGCAGCAGCTTCATGGCTCGGTAGTTGATCTCCTTGTAGCCGGTGATGGCATTGGCCACGGTTTTCCGGCTTTTCGTGAAGGCCGGGGGGTCCAGAATGATGAAGTCATACTTTACAGGTTCCTTTTCCAACTGGGGCAGCAGGTCAAAGACATTGGCCGCCACGCAGTCCATAACGTCGGATACGCAGTTGCGCTCTGCATTGGCCCGGGCCATCTCCACGGCGGATTCCGACACATCCACTGCCGTCACATGGGCCGCGCCGCCCAGCGCGGCATTCAGGGCGAAGGAGCCGGTGTGGGTGAAGCAGTCCAGCACGGTTTTTCCCGCTGCCAGACGGCCCACCGCCCGGCGGTTGTACTTCTGGTCCAGGAAAAAGCCGGTTTTCTGACCGTTTTCTACGTCAACCAGATATTTGACGCCGTTTTCCACGATCTCCACCACCGGACTGTCCGGGGGCGTTTCGCCGGGGAGGGGATACCAGCCCTTGCCCTGAGGCAGACCCTCCTTCGCCCGGAGGGCCACATCATTCCGCAGAAATACGCCCCGGATGGGCTGGCCGTCCTGACGGAGAATGTCCACCAGAGCGGGGAGCAGAAGGTCCTGTAAATTCTCCATGCCAACGGACAGCACCTGCACACTGAGCAGATCGTGGAACTTATCCACCGTCAGGCCGGGGAAGGCGTCCGCCTCGCCAAAGATCACACGGCAGGCGTCCAGATCCGCCGGGGCCATGACGGACTTCCGGTAGTCCCACGCCCATTGCAGTTTCCGCCGCCAAAAGGCTTCGTCAAAGCGGTCATTGGCGTTCCGGGAGATGAGCCGCACACGGATCTTGGACTGCTGGGACAAAAAACCTGTGCCCAGATAGCGGCCCTTCCTGCTGATGACATCCACCAGTCCGCCGTTGGCCGTTTCGCCCTCCATGTTCAGGATCTCTGCATCATACACCCAGGGGTGGCCCTTAACGATGGTGTTTTCCGCCTTGGGGGTGACGGTATAAGTGGGATAGCCACGCTCTATTTTCATAAGCTGTGCTCCTTTTAGGCTTGATTTCCGGGCCAGTATAGCACAATTCCGGGGAAAACGCCATACCATGAAGCAGACAGAATTTCACCACAACAAAAAATGCTCTGCACATTCATCATCTGTATGGGAGGGAACTCTGATGCCCATTGTGTTTTTAAGTCCGTCCACCCAGGACTGGAACCCCTATGTTACTGGCAGCGGCAGCGAGGAATACTGGATGAACCGGATCGTGGACGCTATGGAGCCGTATCTGCGGTCCAACGGCATCCGCTACCGCCGCAATGACCCGGACACCTCGGCGGGGGCCGCTATCCGGGAGGCCAACAGCGGCTATTATGACTTCTATCTGGCACTGCACTCCAACGCCATCGGAAACGGCTCCGCCCAGACCTCCGCCCGGGGCATCATCGCCTTTTACTATCCCGGCAGCGCCGGCGGGCAGCGGGGAGCGGAGCTGATCGCCAAAAATCTGCGGGAGATCTACCCGCTGCCCGACAAGGTCACTACCCGCCCTACCACCGCACTGGGAGAGGTGTCCCGGTCCCGGTTCCCGGCGGTGCTGGTGGAGATCGGCTACCATGACAACTATTCCGACGCCCTCTGGCTGGAGAGCCATGTGGAGGATGTGGCCCGGCAGCTTGTCAAGGCGCTGACGGAGTATTTCGGCCTGCCCTTCATCCCGCCTATGGACCCGAAACGGGGAACGGTCCGCCTGAGCTACGGCACGCTGAATCTCCGCAGCACGCCATCCCCCGCCGGTACGGTGATCGCCAACCTGCCCAACGGCGCGGAGGTGACGGTTTACGGCGAGTGGAATGGGTGGTATGTAGTGCAATACGGAGATCAGGTGGGATACGCCGCCGCAGCCTATATCGACGTATAGGGAGAAAAGCGGACCGGCTGCGGGGGAAAAGCTGATCCGGTCAAAATTTGCAGCAAATGACTTGACATAACTACGCCTTCTGATTAAACTATATAGGGATCATTATAGGCGGCAAAAGGGGTGTCCGCCTGTTTGTGTTCTGAACCGTACCGGCCCGCTGACTGGTGGGACGGACGGTGAATTTTATGGCATTTTTCGCCAAAGTCAAAGGAAGGAGTCACAGTTTATGCTGACCGCGATTATAGTCATTGTTGCCTTAGCCGGCGGCTTTGCAGGTGGCTTCCTTTATCGCAAAAAAGTATCTGAAAAAGAGATCTCCAGCGCCGAAGAAGAAGGCCGGCGCATCGTCAACGAAGCAATCCGCAACGCCGAGAGCAAAAAGAAGGAAGCGCTGCTGGAAGCCAAGGAGGAGATCCTGAAAAGCCGTACTGATTACGAGAAGGAAGAAAAGTCCCGCAGAGCCGATCTGCAGCGGCAGGAAAACCGTTTGCAGCAGAAGGAAGAAAATCTGGACCGCAAGCTGGAGACCATTGAGAAGAAGGAAGAATCTCTGGCCCAGAAGCACGCGGCCATGGAGAAGGAACAGGAGGAGATCCGCACCATCAAGCAGAGCCAGACGGCTATGCTGGAAAAGATCTCCGGCTTCACCGCTGACGAGGCCAAGGAATACCTCATTCAGCAGGTGGAGAGCGAAGTGACCCACGAGACTGCCCTCAAGATCAAAGAGGTGGAGTCCCGGATGAAAGAGGAATGCGAGACCCGCGCCCGCGAAGTGGTGGCTCAGGCCATCCAGCGCTGCGCGGCGGACTCCGTGGCCGAGCTGACCGTCAGTGTGGTTCCCCTGCCCAATGACGAGATGAAGGGCCGTATCATCGGCCGCGAGGGCCGCAACATCCGTACCATCGAGACGCTGACCGGTGTGGATCTCATCATCGACGATACACCGGAGGCCATCACCGTCTCCTGCTTCGAGCCGGTCCGCCGGGAGATCGCCCGTCTGGCACTGGAAAAGCTGATCGCTGACGGCCGTATCCATCCCACCCATATCGAGGAAATGGTGGAGAAGGCCCGCCGTGAGGTGGAGGCCACCATCAAGGCCGAGGGCGAGCGCGCCATGTTCGAGTGCGGCATCCGCAACCTTCACCCCGAGCTGGTGAAGATGCTGGGCCGTCTCCATTACCGCACCAGCTATGGCCAGAACGTTTTGCAGCACTCCATCGAGGTGTCCCACATTGCCGGCATGATGGCCGCCGAGCTGGGCGCCGATGTGCAGACTGCCAAGCGGGCCGGTCTGCTTCACGATCTGGGCAAGTCCATCGATCACGAGATGGAGGGCACCCATGTGCAGCTGGGCGTGGAATTCGCCCGGAAGTACAAGGAGAAGGAAGAGATCATCCACGCCATCGAGGCCCACCACAACGATGTGGAGCCCCGGACCATCGTGGCTTGTCTGGTGCAGGCGGCGGACGCTATTTCTGCGGCCCGTCCCGGCGCCCGGCGCGAGAATCTGGAGAACTACATCAAGCGGCTGGAGCAGCTTGAGAGCATCGCCACCTCCTTCCAGGGTGTTGAGAAGGCATATGCCATTCAGGCCGGCCGTGAGGTCCGTGTCATGGTGAAGCCCGAGCAGGTCAACGAGGATCAGATGGTGATCCTGGCCCGTGACCTAGCCAAGAAGATCGAGGAAGAGATGGAATATCCCGGCCAGATCAAGGTCAATCTCATCCGCGAGACGAAGTGCGTCGAATACGCAAAGTAATAAACCGTCGAAAAACTCCCCCAAGGAATCGTTCCTTGGGGGAGTTTTGCTGTTCCAAGTGAAATTTGCGGCGGTGCGGTCAGTTGGCACAGCGGCGGAGGATCGCTTCCATATCCGCCTCCTGAATTTTGACAAAGCCGCCGAAGGGGAAGCCGTTGGGCTTCTCACACCGATGGGCCACCATGGCAGGAATGTCCTCCGCCCTGCCGCCTACTTCCTCCAGCGTGGCGGGCATACCCAAAGTGCGGAAGAAGTCCCGCAGACGGCGGATGCCAGCTTGCGCCGTGCGCTCCGGATGGGCGAAATCCATTTCACAACCGAATACGTTGACGGCGAACCGGGCAAACCGCATGACATCATGGCCGCAGACGTATTCCATCCAAGCGGGCATCACCACCGCAAGCCCCGCGCCGTGGGCGCAGTCATAGAAGGCGGACAGCTCGTGTTCGATCTGGTGGCTGGCCCAGTCCTGATCCCGGCCGATGCCGCAGGAATTGTTGTGGGCCAGCATTCCCGCCCACATGAGGTCCGCATGGGAGGCGTAGTCACTGTGATCCGCCAGCGCCTTGGGGGCGGCGTCCACAATGGTTTTCATCACGGCCTCGCACAGCCGGTCGGTGAGGGCTACGTCCGGCGTGTTGGTGAAATAGCGCTCGCACAGGTGGGCCAGCATATCCACCGCACCGCAGGCCAGCTGATAATCCGGCAGGGAATAGGTGTAGGTGGGGTCCAGCACGGAGAATTTGGGCCGGATGAGGTCTGTTTTGGGGCAGCCCCATTTCAGATTGCCGTCTTCCTGCGTGATGACGCAACTGTCGGAGCCTTCGCTGCCAGCGGCGGAGATGGTCAGCACCGTGCCCATCGGCAGGGTGTGTTCAATTTTGGCTTTTCCGGTGAAGAAATCCCAGAAATCGCCGTCATAGGGGACGCCCATGCCGATGGCCTTGGCGGTGTCGATGACGCTGCCGCCGCCGATGGCCAGCAGGAAATCTACCCCCTCTGTCCGGGCAAGATCAATGCCTTCATACACCTTGCCACTGCGGGGATTGGCCTGCACGCCCCACAGCTCGTGCCACGGGATGCCTGCCGCCTTCAGCGCGGCGGTCGCCGCGTCATAGGCTCCATTTTTCTTTACGGAACCACCGCCTGCCACCAGAAGGACCTTGCTGCCGCCGAACTGACGGACCAGCGCACCCACGCGGCTGGCTTCCCCTTGGCCAAAGGCAAACATGGTTGGAGAATAAAAGGTAAAGTTATTCATAATTGACCTCCTATATAAATTACGGTTGTGGTTTACAGCTGCTTACAGATCGCTTCCGCGCAGCGCATCCCGTCCGCGGCGGCGGAGAGGATGCCGCCTGCCCAGCCGCCGCCCTCGCCGCAGGGGTAAAGCCCCTGAATGGGGGACTGGCGATCGTTATTCCGCAGCAGACGCACCGGGGAAGAACTGCGGCTCTCCACGGCGGTGAGCACTGCGTCGCTCTGGTCATAGCCCTTCAGCTTCCGGCCCAGGATAGGCAGCGCCTCGGCGATGGACGCCGCCACGAAGTCCGGCAGGCAGTCCCAGAGGTTCGTCCATGTAACGCCGGGGCGGTAACTGGGAATGACCCGGCCCGGCCCTGTGGAGGGACGCTTGGCAAGGAAGTCCTCCACCCGCTGGGCGGGGGCAAGGTAATTCCCTTGTCCTGCCTGATAAGCGGCGGCTTCCAAATCCCGCTGGAAGGCAATGCCCGCCAGAGGGCCATCCCCGCCGAAATCCTCCGGGGTGACGTTCACCAGCAGCGCGCCGTTGATGTTCTCTTTGTCACGGGCAAATTCGCTCATGCCGTTGGTCACCACCCGGTGTTCCTCCGACGCGGCGGCCACCACCTGTCCGCCGGGGCAGACGCAGAAGGAGAACACGCCCCGGCCATTGGGCAGATGGCAGCTCAGCTTATAGGTGGAGGCAGGCAGGCCGGGGTGTCCGGCGTACTGTTTGTATTGGGCGGCGTCGCAATCGGACTGCCGCTGCTCGATGCGGACGCCCACGGCGAAGGGCTTGGCCTCCATGGGGACGCCCCGGCGGTAGAGCAGCTCAAAGGTGTCCCGGGCGGAGTGACCGGGGCAGAGGATCAACTGGCGGCAGGGCAGCGTGTAAGTCCCCTCCGGGCCGGTGACGGTGATACCATGCAAGGCCCCGTCCCGGATGTCTAAATCTGTCAGCTGGCTTTCAAACCGGATATCCGCATCCAAGTCCAGCAGCTCCCGCCGCAGGTTTTTCAGGGCGATATGGAGATAGTCGGTGCCCACATGGGGCTTGGCGTCATAGAGGATCTCCTCCGGCGCACCGCAGCGGACCAGCTCCTCCAGAATAAAGCGGTGCCGGAGATCCTTAGTGCCGGTGTTCAGCTTGCCGTCGGAAAAGGCCCCGGCGCCGCCCTCTCCGAACTGAACGTTGCTGGTGAGGTCCAGCTCTCCGGTGGACCAGAAGCGCTCCACATCGGTCGTGCGGTCCTCCACGCGGCGGCCCCGCTCCAACAGAATGGGCCGTGCGCCTGCTCGTGCCAGTACCAGCGCGGCAAACAGGCCCGCAGGCCCCGCGCCCACCACCACCGGCGGTACTTCCGGCGGGGTCACAGGCTCCGGGAGTTGATAGACGGGCAGGGGGGCTGCCTTGGAAACGTGCTTGTCCCGGCAGCGGCGGAGCACGGCAGCTTCGTCCGCCGCCTCGACCTCCACGGTGTAGACCATGCGGACGCCCTCCCGGGCGTCGATGCTGCGGCGGAGAATGTGCAGCGCCAACAGGTCCTTTTCGGGGATCCGTAAAATGTGAAGAACGGCATTGCGCAGGGCGAAAGGACCGCCGCCGGGAGAGAGTTTCAGATTTTCGATGCGCAGCATGGCGGCACCTCCTGTTTTGATAGCTGTATTGTACCACAGGGACGGAAAAAGAAAAATGTATAAGGTTCACATTTGCTTAAAATTTTTTTCAGACAGTTTTAAGTTTTCGGTCCTATACTACAATCAAAGTTAAGGAAGTTCCCGGCGGAACGCGGATCAGCGCCCGCTTTTCAAGGAGGTTTGACTTATGTATAACGATGAACAGAATCTGTACCACTATACTTATCGCAAGGACGGCACCGAGCCAGGTCAGCGCTATGACGCCAAGCAGCCCACCGTGGACGAGCAGTTGGGCAGCTACCGTCAGCAGCAGGAGCAGCAGACTCAGAACTCCCAGCCGGTGTATCAGTCCCAGCCTCAGGGCGGGCAGACGCCCCACAAGAACGGCAAGAACCGTCTGGGCCTGAAGATCGCGTCTCTGGCGCTGGTGTGCGCCCTGCTGGGCGGTTTGGTAGGCGGCGGCACCGCTTATCTGGTAAGCAACAGCTCCAGCAGCAATACGACAGAGGTGAATGTCTCCAACCGCAAGCCCACGGAGATCCAGCTCAAGACCGTGGACGGCAAGAATCCCATGACGGACGCGGAGCTGTACGCCGCCAACGTCAACAGCGTGGTGTCCATCAACATCACAGCCACCTCTGACCCTAATTTCTTCGGCCAGACCACCCAGACTGCCGGGGCCGGCTCCGGCTTCATCCTGACGCCGGACGGCTACATCGTGACCAACTACCATGTGGTAGGCGACGCGGACACCGTGAAGGTCACACTGTATAATGGCGACAGCTATGACGCCCAGTATATCGGCGGCGACGAGGACTACGATATTGCCGTCATCAAGATCGAGGCCACCGATCTGCCCAACGTGACTCTCGGCAACAGCGACAGCCTGAATGTGGGCGATCATGTGCTGGCCATCGGCAACCCGCTGGGTGAGCTGACCTTCTCCATGAGCGAGGGTATCGCTTCCTCCGTGAACCGGGCCATTGACGTGGACGGCACCCCCTTCAACATGATCCAGGTCACCGCCGCCATCAACCCCGGCAACTCCGGCGGCCCGCTGTTCAACGAGTACGGCGAAGTGGTGGGTATCGTGTCCGCCAAGTATTCCAGCTACGCCAGCCAGAGCGTGGAGGGTCTGGGCTTTGCCATCCCCATCAACGATGTGGCGGCGATGATCCAGGATATCATGACCAACGGCTATGTCAGCAACAAGGCATATCTTGGCATCACCCCTGGCACCATGAATGAGCAGATGGCCGCTCAGTACCGCTACGATGTGACCAAGGGCGTGTTCATCTACTCCGTGGAGGAGGGCAGCGCCGCTGACAAGGCCGGGTTGAAGATGGGCGACGTCATTATGAAGATCGACGGTACGGATGTGGACTCCTATCAGGAGCTGGTGGCCCTGAAGAAGAAGTATTCCGCCGGTGACGAATCCACCTTCACCATCTACCGGGGCGGCCAGCAGCAGGAGGTCGCCGTGACGTGGGGCGCTGTGCCTGCCGATCAGGCCACGGACAACAACAGTCAGTCCCAGCAGAGCCAGAACAATAACAGCAATTCCAACAACGGCTCCTATAACGGCGGCAATGGCTATTACAGTAATCCGTGGGATATCTTCAACTACTACTTCGGCAATCAGGGCTGATCAGCTCACGGTTTGAAAAATTCAGAAAAAGCAGGGCGCTGTGCATCGCACAGCGCCCTGCTTTTATTGTCCTCGTTTAAAATTGTTTTTACGAAGAATTACTGCTCACCCGGAAGGAAAGTACTGTCAAAGCCGTAGGGCAGCAACTCCCGGAGGGTCAGCTCTTTGGCTTCTCCCTTGCCGTTGAGGCAGATGACCTGCATCTCCGGGGCGAACTCCTTCATAAACTGGCGGCACATGCCGCAGGGGTAGCAATAGTCCTCGCTGCGTCCGGCGATGACGATGCGGACGAAGTCCCGGTGGCCTTCGCTGATGGCCTTCCCCATGGCGGTGCGCTCGGCACAGGTGCCTACGGGGTAAACGGCGTTTTCAATGTTGCAGCCGGTGAAAACCGTGCCGTCGGTACATTCCACGGCGGCGCCCACGGGGAAATGGGAGTAGGGACAATAGGCCCGGTCCAGCATGGTCACGGCTGCGGCCTTCAATTCGTCAAGACTCATGGATAAAGCCTCCTTTTCGCGGTCAGGACGCGGATTTCGGCGTCCACTTCACGCCCCGGTTGGGGCGCACGTCCAAGTCAATGATGTCTCTGGCATCGTAGAACTGGCTGTACCAGCCGATGACCTTGTCGCTGCCCCGGAGGGTGGTGCCGTCCGGGTGGAGCCGGTCACAAATCACCGCGCAGATGTCGGTTTTGATTTTGGAGTAGGAGCTGATGCCCACGGAGGCGAACACCCGGAAGCCCTGCTCCTGCAAATACTTGAAAATGGGGCCGGTGCTCTGGACATCATCCCCGTCGGGCCGGGCACCGTGGGGATAGTAGAGAATGGTGGTGGGGCCTACCAGACTGCCCACCTCATCCATCCAGCGCTTGGTGTCCGCCTTCACCCGGTCCAGAGAGGAGGACGCAAGGTTGATGTGGCCCCAGGTGTGACAGCCGAAGGTCCAGCCGGTGCGCTTCAGTTCCGCGATGATGGGCTTTACAGCCTCACATTCCTTCAGACGGTTGGCCTCCAATTCATCATTCCAGACCTTGGTGTCCGTGTTGGTGCGGTAGCCTAAGATCCCCTGATAGCCGGTGAGACTGAGGCTGCCCTTGGCACCGAAAGGGGAAAAGTCGGGGTGCTCCCGGACAAACTTATCCAGAATGGTCACGGCGTCCAGATCCTGAGAGATGACCTCGTTGCCCTGAGGATCCAGACCATAGCTCCAGATGAGACCGTCCTCTCCCAGGATCAGCTTGTAGGTAAAGCCGTCCTTGAGCATATAGTCATAGTAGTTTACGTCATCATAGGAGAAGATCAGGGGCTTTTTGCCCTCCGGGATGTAGAGGGTGTTCCGGATCATTACCGGCTGGCCGTTGGTGTCGGTGCTTTCGCTCCATACGTCATTGATGTCCACCAGCACATAGCCCCGGTCATATACGCTTTGGAGAATTTTGTCATATTCGTCCACTGTGACCATCCAGTCATCGATGCCGTCGGCCTGACTGTCGCCGTCAAAGGCCAGCTCCGGGTAGGCCACGATGGGGTGGAAAAACAGATGCTCCACCACGCCGTCCCACGGTACATAGGTCACGCCGTCTACGGTGCCCCGGTCAACGGTGGGGGAGGAGATGACGTATGGCTCCTGCTGGGGTTCCTCCGGCTCCTCGGCAGGCTCCGGGGCGGTGTCGGGGGTCTCCGTCTGAGAAGCGTCATCGCCGGTCTGGGCGGGAGGGTTCGGCTGGGCCGTGCTGCCGCAGGCGGTGAGGGAGAGGGTCAGTAAAAGAGCTAAGAAAAGCGTGGTGATACGCCGCATAGAAACCAGATCCTTTCTGTCGAATCGTAGATGTAAGTCTTATTATATCAGTTTTTTGACAGAAAAAGAAGAACAATTCGGTGACAATTTGCGGACAATGCGGGAAAAACCGGGAGTGGCTGTGCCGCTCCCGGTTTTCTTATCGCTTGTCTCCCGGCTTGAAGATCAGGGCCATCACCACGGCGGAGACTACCGCTGTGGTGATGCCGCCTGCTGTGGCAGACAGACCACCAGTGAGGACACCCAGCCAGCCCTGCTCCGCCACCGCCTTTTCAACGCCCTTGGCCAGCGCGTGGCCAAAGCCCGTCAGGGGCACCGTGGCCCCGGCTCCGCCCCAATCTGCCAATGGCTGATACAGACCCACGGCACTGAGGAACACGCCGGCGACCACATAGCCCGTCAGAATACGGGCGGGGGTCAGCCGGGTGCGGTCAATCAGAATTTGCCCCACAGCGCAGAGAAGTCCGCCGCAGAGAAATGCGTTAAGATATGCCATACGCCCTACCTTTCCGTGCTGACGCACACCAGATGGCAGATGCCGGGAATAGACTCCCCCTGAAAACTGGAGGTGGGAGATAGCAGCGCCCCGGTGGGGGCGAACAGGATGCGCCGCCAGCGGCCCTGTTTCAAGCCGGTGAGAAGATAGCCGTTGAATACCGCCGCGGAGCAGCCGCAGCCGGAACCGCCAGCGTGCATATCCTGTCGGTCCCGGTCATAGAGGAGCATGCCGCAGTCCTCATAGTTTCGGGTCATGTCCACGCTGTCTTGCTGAAACAGGTCCATTACGATCTCGTGACCCAGCTCTCCTAAGTCCCCGGTGAAAATGGCATCATAATCCGCCGGGCCGGTGTGCGTGTCGGCAAAGTAGGCCCGGAGGGTGTCATAGGCGGCGGGAGCCATGGCAGCCCCCATGTTGTTGGGATCGGTGATACCCTGATCCACAATTTTCCCGCAGGTGACGTGAGTGATATAAGGCCCCGGCCCTTGGGCGGAGAGAAGGGTGCAGCCGGCGGCGGTGGCGGTCCACTGGGCGGTAGGGGAGCGCTGGCTGCCATAGGGGACTGGCATCCGGTACTGCCGCTCGGCGGTGCAGAAGTGGGAACTGGCTTGGGCGGCGACGGTTTCCGCAAAGCCGCCGTCAATGAGCAGCGACGCCAACGCCAGTGCCTCTCCCATGGTGGAACAGGCCCCGTACAGGCCGAAAAAGGGGATGCCCAGTTCCCGCAGACCGAAGGAGGAGCCGATACACTGGTTCAACAGGTCCCCCGCCAGTACATAGTCCACATCGCCCGGCTTCAGCCCCGCCTGCTCCAGCGCTCGCCGTAAAACCCGACGCTGCATGGTGGCCTCCGCCTTTTCCCACGTTTTTTCGCCGAAAAAGGAATCGTCGCACAGCTCGTCGAAATATTTGGCCAAAGGTCCCTGGCCCTCCATCCGTCCGCCGATGTTGGCAAAGGAGAGGACTGAGGGCGGTGTCTGGAGCGCAACTGTTCGCCTGCCGATCCGTTTGCTGTTCATACCATGCCTCCCAGCTGAAAGTCATGCGAACAGTATGCCCCATTTGGCGGGATCTATGAGAGGGAGACGAGAAAAACCGGACTGCGCGCCGCACAGTCCGGTTTTTTCTTGCTTATGATATTTACGATTTTTTCTGACGGGCCTTCCGCAGGCGGCTCCGTATGGTTTGGCGGCCCCGCTTTTTGCGGATCCGGATCACCACCAGCATTAGAGCCAAAAGGATCAGAACTGCCAGCAAGACCCACAGCAGAGGACTGGCGGTCCGCTCCTGCACACAGAAGGTGACGGTTTCCCGGTCGGAGGTGAACAGCAGATAGCTGCCGTCCACGGTGCTGTCCTGCTTTTCCCAGCCGCTTTCCGTCTTGACCCAGAGGTCATAGCGCTTGCCGTCCTCCGGGAGCCGGTAGTGGACCGTGTAGGAGATAGCGGTCATATCCGGATCGTCCACCGTGACGGTAACGGCGGTGCCGGTGCGGGCAGAGCCCTTCGCATCTGTCCAGGAGACAGGTTCCGAAGTGTGGCTGACGGTGGCTTGGCTGCTGAAGCTGCCATCCACCAGGATCTGGGGAAGGGTCTGGGTGTCATCCGTCAGGGAGGAGGTGTAAGGTGTGTAGACGGCATCCAGTGTCTGACTGGCGGTGAGATGGGTATAGTCCAGATCCGGCCAGACAGCGGAGAAACCCTTTTTCGCCGGGATCTCCGGCAGGCTGTCGATCCCCCGTCCGTACTGGAAGGGGACTACCGCTACCACCTTGCCGTCTGCCCGGAAGGTCAGTTCCATCTGGGAGAAGGTCTTGGGAACAGTGTCTCCTGCGCAGAGAACATCAAAGGCGGCGGGCTCTGCCTTCCCGGCGTAGCTGATGCCGTCGATGGCACCCAGCGTTTCGTGGGTGAACAGGCAGCCGGTCACAGAGCCGTCCTCGTCCACGTCTCCCGCGATAGCACCGGTGTAAGCGCCGCCGTCCACGGTGACGAGACTGCGGCAGTCGGAAAGCGTTTTGCCATAACCGGCGATGCCGCCCACATAATCCTCGCCGGAGAGAGAACATTTAACCCAGCTCAGGCGGATGCTGCTGTCGGACCGGCCCGCGATGCCGCCGACATAGCTGCCGTCGGTGGAGACGGCACCGTAGCTCTGGCAGCCGGTGATCTGACCGATATACGCCTGCCCCACGATGCCGCCGGCATAGTCATTCCGCCCGGTGACGGCACCGCTGTTGGTGCAGCCGGTCAGAAGGGCACGGGTCTGATAGTGGAAATTCAGGGAGTAGTCTCCCACCTTGGTCACATCACCATCGGGGTCGAAGTCGATTTCGATCCCCATGGAACCCACAATGCCGCCTAAATTTGTGCTGCCGGTGATCTCACCTTTATTTTCGGAGGCGGAGATCCGGCCGTCATGCTGCTTGACGGGGTCGCAGGAATCGGACAGGTCCTGAAAATGATCCCGGATCTGATCCTCCTTGCTCTTGCTTTGGCCCTGATTCCAGTCGCTTTTTTCGCTGCGGATCAGATTCGTAATGGAGCGGAACTGGCTGTTGATGGCCTTGAGGTCGGCGATGAGGGTGTCGGCAGAGTCACTGAGCAGTTGGTTCAGAGCTTCACCGCTGTCCAGAAGGGCGTCCATGGCGTTTTGAAGCTGGCTGCCTTTTTCCGTAAGATCAGATCCGATGGGATCTATTTTGATTTCAGGCTTGTCAGCCTGCTTCCGTGTCAGTTCTTCCAGACCGCGGACCACCTGATCCAGTCGGTTCAGGGCCTTGTGGGCAGCACATCCCCCAGATCCTCCAGCGCTTTTTTCAGCCGAGAAATATCTGCGGGCAGAGCATTCAGCGCCTGCCGCATCTGCTCCAGAGCGGTGCCGACCAACCGGAGGGCGGTGCTGTAATTCCCCAGTACGTCCTTCAGATGATCCAGAGCTTCCTGAGGATCCTTGCCGCTGATGATGGCATCCAGAACATCTTTTGCTGCTGATGTGACTGCCTTATGGGTCTCCCGGGCAGCGTCCCGGGCATCCCGCAGATTGGTAAGGGCTTTCTGAAAATCCTCTGCCGCGTCATTGCCGCCGGTCAGATCCTTCCGAACTTTTTCCAGCGTATTCAGCAGAGCGTCCAATGCATCCAGTGCACTGCCAGTGTCATCCAGAATGTCTGCCAGATCGTCCAGCGCCTGAGAGATCCGAGCGGAAAGTTCATTGATTTCGTCAATGTTGCCGTTGGCCCAGTCCGTCATGGCATCGGTCAGTTCCTTGGCGATGTCCTTGGTGTCCCGGACCTTGCCGGTGAGATCGCTCATCTGGGCGTGGACGGAGTCGGAAATGCTGTCAGCGTGGTTGGCGGTACGGTCCATGATATCCTGAAGCGTATCCAGCTGGGCCAGCAGCTTGTCGAGGAAATCCTCGCTGAAGGTCTGTAAGACCTCCGGCTCCAGCTGGCCCACGATGCCGCCCACGTCCTTCCGTCCGTTGACGGAGCCGGTGTTGACGCAGCCATCCAGCCAGCCGGCGCTGCGTCCGGCGATGCCGCCGATGTTGTAGCCGATCTGGTCATAGCCCACGGAGCCGCTGTTGGAGCAGCTCTGGATGGTGCCCTTGGAATAGCCTGCCACACCGCCGACGTCCGTATAAGCCGGGACGTTTTCCATGGAGTTCAGCTGGGCCAGATTTGTGTAGTCGGTCTTGGGATCGTCTTCCAGATCGTGGGTGTTGATGCTGCCACTGTTGGAACAGCAGGTCAGGGTCCCGCGGTTTTCGCCCACCACGCCGGCGGTGGAATGCTTGCCGGTAACGCTGCCGGAGAAGGCACAGCCCACCAGCTCGCCGCCGGTTTCATTGATACCTACCAGACCGCCGATGCGATTATCACCCATGACGGTGCCGGAGGCGATGCAGTTCAAGATCCGCCCGGCGTTGCTGCCGGCCAGCAGGCCCAGTTCATCCTGATGCCCATTGGGGTGGATGGTGCCCGTCACCGTCAGATCCTGAACGGTGGCGCCGTTTTGAATGTAACGGAACAGACCCCGGACGTTGCCGCTGCCGGTAAGGGTCAGGCCGGAGATGGTGTGTCCGTTGCCTTGGAATGTGCCGCTGAAGGTGGGAATCGGAGTGAAGTCAATACCGTGGAGGTCAAGATCGTTCTTCAGGATCACGGTCTTGCCCTGGGACCAGGTATCCAGCGTGCAGTTCCGGGACAATTCGGCCAAATCCTCGGCGGTTTTGATGGTAACGGTGCTCTCAGCCGCCAGCGCGGCGGGAGCGGCCAGGGTAAACAGCAGGGTCACAGCCATGAGAAGGGCGGACCATTTTTGAATGCGTTTCATTGGGCGTCCCCCTCCTTTCCAGTGACAGAATCCGCAGGCGGCGTGTTCGGTGTATCCTCCGGTGACGCCCCTGCTTCGGGCGGTTGGCCGCTGCCTTCCGGCAGATCATAGCTGCCGGAGGACATGATGGCGGAAATATCGCCCTTGACTACGCCATGGATCTCCGCGTCCACAAAACCGGAAATCCGCCCCCGGACACGGCCATTGACAAAGGTGGTGCCGGAGAGACGCTGAGAGGCGATGGGCGTTGCGGGGAGCTTTACCTGGAAGCTGGTCTTTTCCACGATCCGGTCGCCCAGCACCAGGATCTGAGGCAGGACGAACATGACCAGGAACATGGAGATCAGCGTGCCCCGGCTGAGGCACTGGCCAATGCCTACGATGGACGGTTCCGTGGTGATCTGCCCGATGAGGAAGCCCGCGGCGGACAGGATGGAGCCGGAGGTCAGTACCGTGGGGAAGGAGAGATCCAGCGCCTTGATCAGGGCCTCTCTGGGGCTCATCCGGGTCTTGAGGTCGGAATACCAGGTGGAAATGACGATGGCGTAGTCGATATTCGCGCCCATCTGGATGGAGGTAACGATCAGATAGCTCATGAAGAAGATGTTGGTGTGCAGCACCGTGGGGAAGGTGAAGTTGATCCAGATACTGCCCTGAATGACCAAGATCAGCAGAATGGGCAGGCCCACGGACATGAAGGTGAACACCAGCACCAGAACCACGAATACCACGGACAGGACGCTGATCATCACATTGTCTCTGGCGAAGGAAACGGACTGGTCATAGTCGCTGGTGGAGTTGCCTACTAAGTACACATCGTCGGCATCGTAGTATTTCTCCACGATGCTGTGAACGGTTTTCAGGAAGGCGAAGGTGTCGGTCCCCTCCTCCGGCAGATTCAGGTTCATGACCATGCGGGTGTAGTTGGGGCCCAGCATCTGGGTCTGGGCGTCGGTGATCTGCGTATAGGCGTCATTGATCTCCCACTCATCCTCGTCATCCAGCGTCACATAGCCCTTTTCCTTCTCCTGATAGATAAAGAGGATCATATCCATGGCGGATACGGTATAGCTGTCGATGCCGCCCACGATGGGGCCGTAGTTATCCTCCTGATCCGCTGTATAGGCGGCGTAGAGGATGCAGGCTTCCTCGTAGGAAAGACCCATCATCTCCGAGAACTGCCGGGGCGTCAGCTTGTCGGTGAGGAAGTAGCCGGGCTTGGCCTCCACATTGGAAAGACCCATGGCATAATCCACCTCATCCAGTCCGCTCAGCTCCTTCAAAACGGCCTTTTCACTGGCGGTGTCCCCCTTGGGGACCACCAGTGCCATGATATTCTGGGTGCCGAATTCCTTTTCCACCCGGTCCGTCGCTGCCTGATGCTCATTGCGGCGAACGGTCATGACGGCGTTGTCGCCATACACATAGGGGCACTGGTTGGAGAGGAAGAAGCCTCCCACCACGCACACGATGAATACGGGTACACCCACATGGCGCAGGGCGTAGACCAGCTTGCCCCAGCGGTCGATCTGGGGGATGAAGTTCTTGTGGCGGGTCCGCTCCATCGCCTTGGAGAACAGCATCAGCAGTCCGGGCATCAGGGTGAACACGGCCAGCATACTCAGCAGGATGGCCTTAATGAGCACCAGACCCAGGTCAAAGCCGATGCGGAACTGCATGAACATCATGGCGGCCAGACCGGAAATGGTAGTCAGGCTGCTGGCGGAGATAGAGGGAATGGCGGCGCTGACAGCGATGATGCAGGCCGTCCGGTCATCCGGGGCGTGTTCCCGCTCTTCCAGAAAGCGGTGAAGCAGGATGATGGAGTAGTCGATGGCCAACGCAAGCTGGAGCACCACTGTCACAGAGTCGGACACGAAGGAGATCTCGCCGAAGATGAAGTTGGTGCCCTTGTTCAGCAGCGCCGCCGCCACAAAGGTCAGCAACAGCACCGGCACCTCGGCGTAGGAACGGGAGGTCAGCAGCAGCACCAGCACGATGACCAGCGCGGCCACCACTAAGATAATGCCCATTTCCTCATTCAGCGTTTCGGATTTGGAGTAGCCCACATCGGTAGAGATGTAAGTGTCATAGGGGGCCAGCAGTTCCTTCACGGCGGCCAGACCGTCCTTGGCGGACTGGTCATCGTTTTCGCCCCGGAAGGTGACGGTGATGAGGGCGTCGGCGCCCTGCATGTAATCCTCATAGGTCTTGTTGGCAGCGGAGGGCAGGGTGGTATCATCCGCCGACTTGTCCGCGTCCCAGAAGTCCACGGAGGAGATGTTGTTCAGATCTTCGATCTGATCCGCCAGATCCCGTGCGATCTCATACGTCACATGAGACACGATGATCCGGGCGGTGCCATAGGTCTTCATCTCATCCTCCATCAGCGTCAGGCCCCGGCGGGTCTCTGTGGTCTCCGGCAGATATTGGGTCAGATCGTCGCAGACCTTTACCCAGCTCTGGGTGATCAGGCTGGCGATAATGGCAATGGCGTACAGAAAAAAGATCAGGTTTCGTTTATCCACGATAAACGTGGCTAATTTTTCAAAAAAATTGCTTTTTTTTGGCTGGTCGCTCATGGGAGTCCCCTTTCTATGGCGCGTTTCAACAGCACATTCACATGAAATCACTTGTATCATATCCGCAGACATTTGGAATTGCAACAGTCAAATTCGGTCATTTGTCAGAATTCTGCGTTTTTCCAGTTTTTGACTGGACGGAGCCTGAAAAAACTTTTAAAATCTATGCAAACCGCCTGTAAATGAACAATGACAGCCCCCTTGACCTGTGCTATACTCTTAACAGAACTTAACGGAATGGGGCTGTAAGATGGGAAAAAGGTATAAAACCTCCGAGACCACTTGTCAGGCCATCAGCGGTGCGCTGAAGCAGCTCATGACCCAAAAGCCGCTGGAACGGATCACCGTGGCGGAGATCATGGATACCTGTGGGATGCGGCGGCAGCATTTCTACTATTATTTTACGGACATTTACGATCTGCTGCGCTGGACCTTTGAAAAGGAAGCGCTGGAGCTTTTGCAGCAGCAACAGGGCGTGTCCCCCTGGCAGAACGGCTTTCTGCATCTGTTCCAATATATCAATCAGAATCGGGCGGTCTGCCTCTGCGCGCTGGACTCTCTGGGCAAGGAATCTTTGAAACAGCTGCTGGAGGCGGATGTCAGCAGCATCGTGGACCGGGCCGTCCGGCAGACGGCGGTGGAAAATGGCCTGCCAGCCCATTCGCCGGAGGTGGAAGTGGTGATCTGCCTGGTGACCATTATGATGGCAGGGGCGGTGGAGAGCTGGCTCCGGGGAGAGTTGACCCAGACACCGGAGGAGCTGACCCGGCGGATCGATATGATGTTTCAGGACTATATTCGCGGCGTGGCCCTTCGGCTGAAGGCTCCTGCCGCTGTATACACATAGAAAACGAGGAGGGTGTGTTCCTATGAAAAAGCATGTGATCGCATTGGGCCGACAGTTTGGCAGCGGCGGCCGCGAGATCGGACGGAAGCTCAGTGAGTCTCTGGGGTTTGCCTACTATGACCGGGAACTGCTGAAGCTGGCGGCGGAGCGGGCCGAGGTAGGGGAGGAACTGTTCGCTGATAAGGATGAAAAGGCCGGCAACCCCTGGCTGTTCAAGGCCTTCTATCAGGGCGGCCCCAAGGTCAAGCAGGGGCAGTCGGCGGAGGATGTGCTCTTTCAGATGCAGAGCGAGATCATCCGGGAACTGGCTGAGAAGGAGGACTGCATCATCGTGGGCCGCTGCGCGGATCTTGTGCTGACGGGGCAGGATGTGGATTGCCTGAGCCTGTTTATCTGCGCTCCCTTTGAGTGGCGGGTCCATCACCGGATGGAACTGGAAAATCTGGACGAAAAGGCCGCCCGGGCACTGGTGGAAAAGACCGACGCCCAGCGGGAGAAGTATTATACGCATTATACCGGCCGCCCCTGGGGCCTGCCGGAGAATTACGACATCTGCATCAACAGCGCACGGTTGGGGATTGAACGGACGGCGGCGCTGCTGGCAGAGCATTGCCGGGAGCTGTTCAGCAACCCCTGCTGAAAGTAAAGTGAACCCCGTCAGCCGCATTGCGGCTGACGGGGTGTTTTCTTCATTCAGGTATTCAGCAGGCGGAGCATTTCCTCTGCGGGGTCAATGACCGGCAGGGTGATCTGTCGGAGGAGAGCCTCTTTGAAATAGGGGAAGTGGGTGCAGCCAAGCACCAGCGCCTCTGCACCCAACGCCTGATACCAGTTCACAAGCTCCGGCAGACGGTTCTGTTTCACCAGCGTATCGGGGTCCTCTCCGGCCTCGATCCCCAACACCACAGGCAGAAGTCCGGTAGAGCGCAGGGTCAGGTCCGGGTTGGCACTGAGCAGGGTCCGCTCGATTCCGGCGGTGCCCTGAGCGTTGGCGGCGATCACGGCCAGAGAGTGATATTTGGGCGCCAGCAGCCGGTAAACGTCTAGCGGCGTGACGATCTTCAAGCCGGTTTCCCGGGCAACGAACTGGAAATCCAGCGCGCCGGAAAGAGAATTGCAGTAAATGAAGGCTTTTTCGCAGCCATGCTCCCGCTGCGCCGCGCACAGAAGGGAGACTACGGTGTCGATCTTTTCCTCCGTGGGAGAGATCTGAAAAGCCGTCTGCTGGTTGGGGTCCTCTGATATCGGGCAAAAGACGCCGGGCAATCCCTGTGTGCTGAGGCAGTCCATGCCCATCTGGGTATCTACCGGTGTTCCGGCCATGACAATGATCGGTTTCATATCCATTGCTGTCTCCTTTTCGGACTGAATTTCAGAAAGCTGCCGCAGATCCGGGCGCCTTCCTGTGGGGAATAGAGGGCCCATGGCATGGACCGCTTGAAAAAGTGCGTTCTTCACCAAAATTTATAGGCATGGGCAGACGCGTATGATGTAAAATCAACGATTCTGCCCCTATTATACGGGCTTTTCTCCCGGACCGCAAGACGGACCGCCTATAAGATTAACTGAACTGCCCTTATAAGGTATACCGCAGACATGCGTAAAGCCGTTCTCTGGCCCGCTGAAGTGTGCGGCAGACGGTGGAGCGGTTCAGATGGAGCTTGGCGGCAATCTGCCCCATGGTGAGTCCCTGATCGTAGTAAAGCTCCAGCATCTGCTGCTGCCGCTTCGTCAGCACCTGCTGGCGGGCAAAGCGCAGATTCCGCCGCAGCCGCTCCAGATCCGCGGAGTTATCCGGGGCGCTTTCCCGCTGCCAGTTGGCCAGATCCGCCAGAAATTGACCGCCCTTGGCGTCCAGACTGATCTGATTCATCGGTGAGCCTCCTTATCATAGTCATAATAATGAGCGGTGAGTCTGGCCAGATCCCGGGCCTCCTGCCATAAGGGCAGCAGCGCCGCCACCCGGCGCTTGAGGTCCTGAACGGCCTCCGGGTTCGTTTCCTGCCGGGTCAGCCCCCGAAGCTCTACGATCCGGCTGCGGATCACTGCGGCGTGCTCCGCGTAGACAACAGACATCTCCAACAGTGTCATAGTCTGTCCTCCTTTCCCCGGAGCACCCGGCAGGGCAGGAGCTCCTGCCGGGCCAGGTCAGGTAGACAGTCGGTGCAGGCCAAGGTGCCGTTGCAGACCCAGTATTCCTCTCCTGACGCGATTTCCCGCCCACAAATGGAACAGCGTACCACGGCGGAAACGGAGCGCTTTTTTGTGCTCAAACAGATCCCTCCTAAAAAGAAATACGAAAATGAAAAAAAGTTGTTGACAAATTGATTATGTTCTGCTAAGATAATCCTTGCTGTTGGGAACTGCTGGTGTAGCTCAGCTGGTAGAGCAGCTGATTTGTAATCAGCAGGTCGGGGGTTCGAATCCGTCCACCAGCTCCACAATTTCATATGGGGGAATTCCAGAGCGGCCAAATGGGGCAGACTGTAAATCTGTTGTCACTGACTTCGGTGGTTCGAATCCACCTTCCCCCACCAATCGAACGCAGACTTTGTCTGCGTTCAATTTTTTTCTGCCCACAGTATTCGCCGCACGGTTTCAGCGGGTGGGCCAGAGAAAGCGGAACCGGATGACTTGCATGGAACAGCCTGCGGCCCGTCTGCTTGCTGCCATCCTTTCCATGTGGCTTTTGCTTATCACTAGGACAAGTTCCCTGTCAACGAGGTAACATTATCACAAGAATTTTGCTAAGTCAAGAATAATTTTACAAGAAACTTGTTAAAATGGATTGACAGCAACACTTTTTTTCGTTATGATTAAGACACCTGTGTCGAGAGTTGTCGAGGAACAGAACGAAAGGAGTTTTTTTCCATGAGTTTTGGCGAACGAATTAAATTCCGGCGTGGGGAGCTGAAGCTGTCCCGTGGGGAACTGGCGGGGCGGCTGGGAGTGTCCCCCTCGGCAGTGAGCAACTATGAAAACGGTCTGAGCTTTCCAAAGGAAGATGTGATGCTGCGGCTGTTTGACAGTTTGGAGACAGATCCCAATCAACTGTTTCGGGACAGCTTCCGGGGAGGTGGGCAGGCGCTGAGTTCAGAAGAACAGACTTTGCTGCGGAAATTCAGGGAACTTTCCCCATTGGGACGTGAAACGGTGCAGTCTGTGACCGAAGCGCTGTGGGCCTGCCGACAGGAGACGTCCCCGCTCCCGGCGGAGCGGCCCGAGGGCAGGATCATCCCCCTGTACCATACGCTGGCGGCGGTTGGCTGTGTTTCCGCAGTGCCGGGAGAGGATTTTGATGAGATCTCCGTCACAGAGCAAGTGCCGCAGACGGCGGAATTTGCCGTCCGCATCAGCGGGGACGCTATGGCCCCCTATCTGGAGGACGGCGCGGTGGCGTATGTGAGCCGCACGCCTCTGCGAGAGGGAGATGTGGGTATTTTCAGCGTGAACGGCAAGGTCCTTTGCCGGCAGTATGACCGGGACGATTCCGGTACGGTATATTTGTTTTCCCTGAATCGCCGCCGTGCGGATGGGGATGTGACCTTGCCTGCAGCGGAGGCCGGGACGCTGATCTGCTTTGGCCGGGTGCTTACAGGGACTCTGTCAAATCGAAATTGAATGGAACCTCTTGTACTGGGGCGGATCAAAACAAAAATCTTCCGAGTGCGCGATGGGGCATCCATCCGAAGATAGAAGATAAAAACCCCCTGCGGGAAACGGCATAGCCGCTTCCTCGCAGGGGGTTTTATTCAGTTAAGCGGTCAGCTCTGCCGCGTGGAGCTTACCGGCTCCGGCTTCACATAGAGCTTGACGCCCTCCATCCTCTCCGCGATCACGCGGGTCCCGATGGGCAGCACCGTGCCGTCGCTGCTGCGGGCGGTCCAGGTCTTGCCCTCTACATACACGGCCCCGGTGCCGGCCTCGTTGTCGATCTCCTCTGTTACCCGGGCAGTACAGCCGATGACCCGGTCCAGATTCGTAGGGACGGTTTTTGCGTTGGCTCGCTTCATCAGGGGCCGGACCGCCGCCAGAATACCCACGGAGACCGCCAGAAACAGGGCAATCTGAAGCCACAGCGCCGCACCTAAAAAGGACGCCAGCAGAGCCACCGCCGCACCGCCTACAAACCAAATGGATACCAATGCCGCAGTAGCGGCCTCCAAAACGCCGAAGGCCACCACAGCCCCCAGCCAGATCCAGTTCATCATCAAAGAACCCTCCTTTTTTGCAAAATCCATTTCTGCTTGCAGTATAGCACAGTTTTTGGCGAAAAACCACTTCCAATTTGCGGTGGGAGCACGGTTTCCGGTTGCGGATCAGCGGACAGTCTGTTATACTGACCCTAATATAGTTTTGAAAGTTGAAAGGAGACATGGACCATGACACTGACGGTTCCCTGTCTGTTTGGTTTGGAAAGTCTGGTGGCGGACGAGATGCGCCGTCTGGACTTAAAAAATGTCCAGGCGGAAAACGGCCGGGTCCACTGTGAAGGGACTCTGGCTGACATTGCCCGGCTGAACATCAACCTCCGCTGCGGCGCACGGGTGCTGATGGAGCTTGGCTCCTTCCCGGCCCGTGATTTCGAGGCGCTGTTTCAGGGGGTCTACGCCCTGCCCTGGGAGGACTATATCTCACGGGACGGCGAATTCCCTGTAAAGGGCTATTCCCTGAACTCTCAGCTTCATTCGGTCCCCGCCTGCCAGTCCATCGTGAAAAAGGCGTCCGCTAAGCGGCTGGGGGAGAAGTACGGCGTGGAGACCCTGCCGGAGTCCGGCAGCCGGTATCAGATCCAGTTTTCCATCATCAAGGATGTAGCGACCTTGTATCTGGACACCTCTGGCGAGGGCCTTTACAAGCGGGGCTACCGGGCTAAAAACATGGGTGCGCCCCTGCGGGAAACGCTGGCGGCAGCGCTGGTGACCCTCTCCCGTTACCGGGGAAAGGATCCCTTCTGCGACCCCTTCTGCGGCAGCGGCACCATCCCCATCGAGGCAGCCCTTATCGCCAAGAACCGGGCGCCGGGCCTGGACCGCAGCTTTGCCGCTCAGAAGTGGAAAAACATGGACTCAAAGCTGTGGCTGGAGGCCGGTGACGAGGCCATGGATAAGGAGTTCCACGGCCATTATGACATCTGGGGCGGCGATATTGACCCCGCCGCTGTGGAGCTGGCGCGGCACAACGCGGAGCTGGCCGGTGTGGAGGACTGCATCCGTTTTGAAGTGGCAGACGCGGGAAAATTCCACCGGGACAGCGAATACGGCCAGTTGGTGACCAACCCGCCCTACGGCGAGCGGCTGCTGGAAAAAAAGGAGGCCGAGGACCTGTATCGAATGTTCGGCGCGGCCCTCCGGGACCTGCCCCCCAAGTGGCGGGTGCTGGTGCTCAGCTCCCACACGGAATTTGAGCGGTGTTTCGGCCGTCCCGCCGACAAAAAACGCAAGCTCTACAACGGCATGATCAAGTGCGACGCCTTCATGTACGGAAGATGACCGGAGAATTTTATACAAAAAGCAATCATGCGGGCAAAAATGACAATTTATAATCAGAATTTGACGGTTTCGGTTGAAAGGGGAGCGGTCACCCGTGCAGCATATCTTCATTATTAACCCCCATGCCGGGAAAAAGGACCAGACGGGCCGCATTTATGAAATGGCGGACCGTCTGCGGCAGCATGGCCTGACCTGCCAATGTCTGCTGACCCAGCGGTCCGGCGGTGCGGAGGAGATCGCCCGACGGCTGGTGTCCTCCGGGGAGGAGGTCCGGCTCTACGCCTGCGGCGGGGACGGCACTCTGAACGAGGTGGTCAACGGTGCGGCAGGCTTTGACAATGCGGCTGTGACCTGCATCCCCATCGGGACCGGCAACGATTTTCTGAAAAACTTCGGTCCGGACGCCGCCAAGTTTACGGACGCGGAAAACCTCTGGGACGGGGAGGTCCATCCTCTGGACCTTATCGACTGCAACGGCCGCCAATGTCTGACCATTGCCTGCAGCGGCATCGACGCCCGGGTGGCGGAGAGCGTTCACGAGCTGGGGGATTCCCCCCTCCTCAGCGGACGGGGCAGCTATCTGGCCGCCGTGGCGGTGAATTTCCTGTTCCGGGGCATTGGCCAGCACTGGCGGGTAACGCTGGATGACGAGGTCATCGAGGATGACTTTGCTCTGGTGTCCATGTGCAACGGACGGTATTACGGCGGCGGCTCCACGCCGGTGCCGGAGGCCCGAATGGACGATGGCGTTTTACATACGGTGCTGGTGAAGAACATCAGCCGCATGAAGTTCGCAGGGCTGTTCAGCGCCTATTCCGCTGGCCGCTACCGCTCGCTGCCGCCGGAGGTGATCCGGGTGGTGACTGCCAAAAACGTCCGCATCCAGTCGGAAGATGACATTGTGACCTGTCTGGACGGGGAGACCATCCACAGCCGGGATGTGCGTCTGACTTTGTCGGAAAAAAGGTTGAATTTCTTCGGACCCAAGGGCTGTGATCCCAATTACGGTGCCGGTCCCAAGTGAGGGCGGGAACCGACGATTTTCCCCAATGGAAACTTCATAACTTATTTACAAATTACCCCTTTACAAACCGGGACAGTTGTACTATGATAACAGCGTTAGCACTCAAGGAGACTGAGTGCTAACGCTGAAATTGTTTATCATATGAAAATATACAAGGAGGAACCCAACATGAAACTTACCCCGTTAGCTGATCGTGTGATCCTGAAAATGGTAGAGACCGAGGAGACCACCAAGGGCGGCATCATCCTCACCGGCTCCGCAAAGGAGAAGCCCTCCGTGGCTGAGGTCATTTCCGTGGGCCCCGGCGGCATGGTAGACGGCAAGGAAGTCACCATGACCGTGAAGCCTGGCGATAAGGTCATCACCAGCCAGTATGCCGGCACCAAGGTGACCCTGGAGGACGTGGAGTACGTAGTTGTCCGTCAGAACGATATCCTGGCCATCGTCGAGTAACTCGTCACAAGCTGCACATCCCTCGCTTCGGCCTTGCGGCCAAAGCTCTCTCGTTCCGCTGCTCCTCGTTTTTCCGGCACAAACGCTTCGCTGGTTTGCGCCGGAAGGGGACGAAGGAACGGTGGGGCATGTGTCCTGACAAAATGCTTGAATTGATTTTTGCCGCGACATGTGCGTGGCAAAAATTCCTTGACCCCAGCCGTCCTAGACGGCGTCGCCAGTTCACAAACTGGCGAGGGGGAATCTACTGCGCAGCCGTTAGCAGCTTTGCTGCTTTACGGATGCGGCGTGCCCTTTACGGGCAAAGGGGGGACGCAGTCCCCCACTTTAAGAAAACTTGGAGGTTATGAATTATGTCTAAGCTCATTATGCGCGGCGATGAGGCCCGCAAGGCTCTGCAGGCCGGCGTTGACCAGCTGGCCGATACCGTTAAGATCACCCTGGGCCCCAAGGGCCGCAACGTGGTTCTGGATAAGAAGTACGGCGCACCCCTCATCACCAACGACGGCGTCAGCATCGCCAAGGAAGTGGAGCTGCCCGATCCCTTCGAGAACATGGGCGCTCAGCTGGTGAAGGAAGTTTCCACCAAGACCAACGATGTTGCCGGTGACGGCACCACCACCGCTACCCTGCTGGCTCAGGCCATGATCCACGAGGGTCTGAAGAATCTGGCCGCCGGTGCCAACCCCATCGTTGTGAAGAAGGGCATGTCCAAGGCTGTGGAAGCCGCCGTAGCCGAGGTAAAGAAGCAGGCTAAGAAGGTCAACGGCTCCAGCGATATCGCCCGTGTGGGCGCTGTCTCCAGCGGTGACGAGGAGATCGGCAAGCTGATTGCCGACGCCATGGAGAAGGTTTCCGCCGACGGCGTGATCACCATTGAGGAGTCCAAGACCGCTGAGACTTACAGCGAGGTTGTGGAGGGCATGCAGTTCGACCGCGGCTATATCACCCCCTATATGGTCACCGATACTGAGAAGATGGAGGCTGTCATTGATGACGCCTATATCCTCATCACCGATAAGAAGATCTCCGTGATCTCCGACATCCTGCCCATTCTGGAGCAGCTGGTCCAGTCCGGCAAGAAGCTGGTCATCATCGCCGAGGATGTTGAGGGCGAGGCTCTGAACACCCTGATTGTCAACCGTCTGCGTGGCACCCTGAACGTGGTGTGCGTCAAGGCTCCCGGCTTCGGCGACCGCCGCAAGGAGATGCTGCAGGATATCGCCATCCTCACCGGCGGCACCGTCATCAGCGAGGAAGTTGGCCTGGAGCTGAAGACCGCTACCGTGGATATGCTGGGCCGTGCCCGTCAGGTAAAGGTCACCAAGGAGAACACCACCATTGTGGACGGTGCCGGTGACGCCCAGGCCATCAAGGACCGCGTGGGCCAGATCCGCAACCAGATCGCCGTCACCACCAGCGACTACGATAAGGAGAAGCTGCAGGAGCGTCTGGCCAAGATGGCCGGCGGCGTGGCTGTCATCAAGGTGGGCGCTGCTACCGAGACCGAGATGAAGGAGAAGAAGCTCCGCATCGAGGACGCTCTGAGCGCTACCCGCGCCGCTGTGGAGGAAGGCGTGGTCGCCGGCGGCGGCACCATCTTCGTGAACGTCATCCCCGCTGTGGAGGCTCTGCTGGACAGCGTGGACGGCGACGAGAAGACCGGTGTCCGCATCATCGCCAAGGCTCTGGAAGCTCCTATCCGCCAGATCGCTGCCAACGCCGGCCTGGACGGCTCCGTGATCCTGGAGAAGGTCCGCAATTCCGGCAAGCTGGGCTACGGCTTCGACGCTTACAAGGAGGAGTACTGCGACATGGTCGCCGCCGGTATCATCGATCCCGCCAAGGTGACCCGCTCCGCTCTGGAGAACGCCGCTTCCGTCTCCGCAATGGTACTGACCACCGAGTCCCTGGTGGCCGATAAGCCCGAACCCCCCGCACCTGCTGCTCCCGCTGACCCCGGCATGGGCGGTATGTACTAAGAGACGCCGCAAAGCCTTGAAATCGCTTGATTTTTTGAGTGGGCAAAAGCGGATTTACGCCAAACTTACGCCACTTACACCAAAAATTCAAGCGCATGATAGGATAACAGAAATCGGCACCTGCTTTTGAGGCAGGGGGCGATTTTTTGCTTGCGGGGGAAGGACAGCCGATTACGAAAGAAATTTCCGCGTCAATCCGTCAGCTTGGCGCAATCGGCGGGGCGGCCGGAGAGCATTTCCAGACCGTGACCGATGGCGGGCAGCACCGCCTCCAGATTCTCCTTAGCCGCCTTGGGGGAGCCGGGGAGATTCAGGATCAAGGTCCCTTTCCGGATGCCCGCCAGCGCCCGGGACAGCATGGCACGGCTGGTGATCTGCATGGAGGCATAGCGCATGGCCTCCGGGATGCCGGGAGTCAGCCGGTCACACACGGCAAGGGTGGCCTCCGGGGTCACGTCCCGTGGGGCGAAGCCGGTGCCGCCGGTGGTCACAAGCAGTTGAATGTTACCGCCGTCGGCCATCTGCCGCAGCGCCGCTTCGATCTGCGCCTGTTCGTCCGGCACCACATCGGTCCGGACCACCTCATAGCCCGCGTTTTTCAGCAGCTCCGCCACCAGCGGGCCGCCCTCGTCGGGCCGCTCGCCCCGGGAAACACGGTCGCTGACCGTCAATACAGCAGCATGATACATACGCTCATCTCCTCATTTCAATAGTAGAACATCCCTTGGCTGGACGGCGATCCAAAGCCCCTCCGGGCGGTTCAGCCGCCGCCAATCGTCCCGTTCCAGTTCCATCCGCAGGAGGGGGGCACCGTCCGCGGCCCCCTCCGGCCGCAGCAGGACGATGGTGGTGAACACATCCTGAATGACCCGCTCCACCGTGCAGTAGAAGGCGTCCGGGGTGCCCTCCGGCACCGTCATCACGTGTCTTGCCCGGATGCCTGCCTGACGGACATCCGCCGGGACCGGTTTACCGCAGTTCAGCGTCAGGCCCCACGCAGGCAGCGTTACGGCGCTGCCTGCCGGTACGGCCTCCACGATGTTTTTACACCCGGAGAGTCGGGCGGCAGCCTCCGTTTCTGGCTCGTGAAACAGCTGCCGCAGAGTGAAGGTTCCTTGCGAGGCCCCCTGATCCAGTATGCACACCCGCTTGCAGTTGCGGAACACCTCGCCCCGGTCATGGGACACCCACAAAATCGGCCCGGAGAAATTCTCCAGAAAATCGGACAGCTTCAGCTCCAAGTCCCATTTCAGATAGCTGTCCAGCGCGGAAAACGGCTCGTCCAGCAAAATGACCTCCGGCTGGGAGCAGAGAATCCTCGCCAGCGCCACCCGCTGCTGCTGACCGCCGGAAAGCTGGGCGGGATACCGCTTTTCCAGCCCCTCCAGCCGAAAGCGGCGGAGGGCCGCCGTCAGTGCGGCGGCTTTTTCCGCCTTGGAGCCGGAGCGGATTCCGCAGAGGATATTTTTTTCTACCGTCATAGTGGGGAACAGGGCGTAATTCTGGAATAAGTACCCCACCCGCCGCTGCTGGGGCGGCAGGTCGATTCCGGCTTCACTGTCAAACAGCACCCGGCCGTTCAGCACGATCCGCCCCCGATCCGGGGTCATGATCCCCGCGATGCATTTGAGGGTCATGCTCTTGCCGCAGCCGGAGGCCCCCAGCAGGGCCAGCGTTTCCGTCTCCGCCTGAAAGCGGACGTCCAGATGGAAATTCCCCAGCTGCTTTTCAATTTCCACAAACAAGCTCAAGCCGTCCCCCTCCTTTTCCCGCCGGACACCAGAAAGTCCCGGCGTTCCAGCATATTCACCGTCAGCAGCACCACGGCGGAGATGCTTAGGTTGACCATTACCCATTTCATAGCCAACGCGTCATTGCTGGTCTGCCAAAGCTGGTAGACCGTGGTGGAGATGGTGGCGGTCTTGCCGGGGGTGTACCCGGCGATCATGCTGGTAGCGCCGTATTCGCCCAAGGCCCGGGCGAAGGCCAGCACCGTTCCCGCTAAGATCCCCTGTCGGCAGCAGGGCATCCGGATGTGCCAGAAGATATAGGCGTTGGAAAGGCCCAGTGTCTGTCCGGAGTAGGCCAGCGTCTCATCAAAGGATTCGAAGGCTCCGCGGGCGGTGCGGTACATCAACGGGAAGATCACCACCGCGGTGGCAAAAATGGCCGACCACCACGTCATGACCACCTTCACGCCGAACTGCTCCAGCAGCCATGCACCGAGGATCCGCTTCGACCCCAGCAGCCGCAGCAGCAGGTAGCCGATGACGGTGGGGGGCAGCACCAGCGGCAGCGTCAGCACCACATCCAGAACGCCCTTCACCAGCCGGGGCAGGCGGGCAATATAGTACGCCGCGAAGATCCCGGCGAAAAAGACGATCACCGTGGAAATAGCCGCGATCCGCAGCGAGTTCCATAGGGGAAACAGGTCCATAAGTTACCTCCTGAGGGGGAAGGGATGGGGAGACCGGCGGCCCGCCGCCGTATCAGCGGCGGGCGAGCAGTTTGCCGTTGGCCTTTTCAGAAAGAGTTTTCGCTCAAGCGGCGGAGAAGCCCACGGACTCGAACACGGTCATGGCCGCATCGGTCTGGAGATAGGCCAGGAAGTCCTGGGCGGCGTCCTCCTTGTCACCCTTGAGCACGGCGGCGGGGTAGATGACCTGACCGCACATCTCGGCAGTGGCACTGTCCACCACCGTCAGATTGGCGGAGTGGGCGTCGGTGGCATAGATGATGCCGCAGTCCACGGCGCCCTCGCTGACCTGAGAGGTAACCTCCTTCACGTTGTTGCCGTAGGTCAGCTTATTTGCCACGGCGGTCTCATCGATGCCGTAGTAGTTGAAGATCTTCAGGGTATACTGGCCCACAGGCACGTCGCTGTTGCCGATGGCCAGCATCACATCACCGTTCTTCAGCAGCTCGGCAAGCTGGTCGAAGCTCTCAATGCCCTTGGGATTGCCTTCGGGAACGGTGAGCGTCACCTTGTTTTCCAGCAGGTCCACACGGCTGTCGGTGACGATGAGGTCAAGCCCGTCGGGGTTCTTCTCGGCATCACCGATGAGGCTGCCGTCCATGGCGTTCATCTGCTTGGGGGCGGCGGAAATGAACAGGTCGCAGTCCGCGCCCTCCTTGATTTGGGTGAGCAGCTTGCCGGAGGAATCAAAGTTATAGGTAACGGTCACGTTGGGATTGTTCTGCTCGTACATTTCCTTGAGCTGGTTCATGGTCTCCGTCATAGAGGCGGCAGCGAACACGATCAGCTCCACCGGCTCACCGGCGGGGGCTTCCGTGGAGGCGTTGTCCTGCGTCTGGGAACTGTCGCCGGTGTCGGCGTTGGTGTCGGTTTTACCGCCGCAGGCGGCGAGGGACAAGGTCAGGCACAGGGCCAGCAGCAGGGACAAATACTTTTTCATGTTGGTTCTTCCTTTCTGATTCGATGGAAAATCTATCTTGACTTTACAGAGTAAAGCGTGATACTCAATCAAGATGAACGGTTCGGAAAAGCAGGAGCGCGCTTGGGCGCTCTCGCTTTTATTTTCCGAAGGGGCAGTTGGGCCAGTGACAGGGCTTGCAGCCAAGGCACAGCCCGCCCTCGCCCATCACGGCGAAGTCTCTGCGGGTCAGTTCCACGCCTGCGGCGATCCGGGGGAGCGCCAGGTCGAAAATGGTGGCCCCGGCATACATGACGCAGCCGGGCAGGCCGCAGATGGGGGTTCCGTCCTCAAAATAGCCCAGCAGGAACATGGCGCCGGGCAGCACAGGCGCGCCGTAGGTGACGATCCGTGCGCCGCTTGCCTGGATGCCGCCGGGGGTGTTGTCGTCCGGGTCCACGCTCATGCCGCCGGTGCACAGGATCAGGTCCGCGCCGGTTTTCCGGGCTTCGCCGATAGCATTAGCCACATTTTCTACGCCGTCGCCGGAATAGGCGATGGAGATGGTCTCGATACCGTAGGCCGCCAGCTTCTCCTTCACCACCGGGGTGAAGGTGTCCTGGATGAGACCCTTCTTCACCTCGCTGCCGGTGGCCACGATAGCGGCGGTTTTCTTCACATAGGGCAACAGCTCCAATAGAGGGCCGGCGCCCGCCGCCTGCTCGGCGGCTTGCAGCGTTTCCTCCTTGATGATGAGAGGGATGACCCGCATTCCCGCCAACTTGTCGCCCTTTCTCACGGCGGTATTGCCCTTCCGGGTGGCGATCATCACGTCCTCCCGGGAGTTGACAGCGATGAGCCGCTGGCTGTCCACCCGGAACAGGCCGTCGCAGGCGGCGGTCAGCTCGATCTTGCCCTCTTTCGTCTCGCTGCGGAGCATGTTCTCCTGACCGCACAGGGCCAGCAGCCGCTCCGCCGCATCGTTTTCGTGGACCATGCCCGGAGTCATCTCCCAGACATACAGGTTCTCCTTGCCCATGCTCAGCAGCACGGGAATATCGTCCTCTGTGACGATGTGGCCCTTGCGGAACCGGGCGTCCTTATATTGATCCTTGATGATCTGGGTCATATCGTGGCACAGCACGTGGCCCACGGCCTCCTCTGTTCGGATCAGCTTCACTTCAGCACCTCAATTTCGTCTCCGGGCCTGACAACGCCCTCTTTTACCACCACGGCGAAGATGCCCTCCGTGGGCATGACGCACTTGCCGACCGCCTTTTTGATGGCGCAGTCATTGTGGCACTCCTTGCCAATCTGCGTCACCTCCACCTCCGTCTCACCGATCCGCAGGTGGGTCCCCACGGGCAGATGCTTGAGGTCGATGCCCTCCGTGTTAATGTTCTCCGCGAATACGCCGGGGTCCAGAGCGATGGGGGAGCGGGGGCGCATGGAGTCGATGCTTTCCTCCGCCAGCAGAGAGATCTGGCGGTGCCAGTCCCCGGCGTGGGCGTCCCCCACAATGCCGTGGCGCAGCTTCAGCCGGATTTCCGTCACCGGCGTCTTGACAGTACCCTTTTTCTCGCTGATATTGACGGATACGACCCTTGCCATGGTTCTATCAGTCCTCTCGCTTATAGTCTCCGCTCTTGCCGCCGGATTTTTCCAGCAGGCGGATGTTGGTGATCTCCATATCCTTCTGCACCGCCTTGCACATATCGTAAACGGTGAGGGCCGCCACGGAAACGGCGGTCAGGGCCTCCATCTCTACGCCGGTGACGCCGGTGCAGGTGACCGCCGCCCGGATCTCCACCATGCAGGGCTGGTCCGACAGATGGAACGTGATGTCGATACCTGTCAGGGGCAGAGGGTGGCACATGGGGATCAGCTCCCAGTTGTGCTTGGCGGCCTGGATGCCCGCCACCTGGGCCACCGCCAGCACGTCTCCCTTTTTCAGGGTACCGTTTTTGATATGGACCATAGTTTCCGGTGATACGCGGATCTCCCCCGCCGCCACCGCCCGCCGGTGGGTCACGGCCTTTTCCGTCACGTCCACCATCCGGGCGCGGCCCTGCTCGTTGAAATGGGTCAGTTCTCCCATGGTTCAGCCTCCGATCTCATTCATGGTCCGGGGCGTATCGCTGGCATGTTCCGTGAGGTGGTGCCCCTTGGGCTTATGCAGGATGCCCCGTAGGATGGCGTCCTCCAATTCCCTGCCGTGAAGTCCCCGGAGGGAGATTTCCTCCCGGCTGTGGAGACAGCCCTTCAGCTTGCCGTCCGCCGTTACCCGGATGCGGCGGCACGCTCCACAGAACTCGTGGCTCATGGGGGTGATCAGCCCCACAGCACCCATGGCTCCCGGCAGACGGTACCGCCGGGCCACGCCATTGGGTTCGATTTCTTCCAGCGCCGGGAATCGGTTCAGAATCTCAGTTACCGGCAGAAAGCGTTCCTTTGGCCATGCCGCACAGGGCCCCATAGGCATCAGTTCAATGAACCGCACCTCCCAGGGGTGCTCTTTCGTCAGGTTCAGAAAATCCTCGATCTCGTCATCGTTCACGCCGCCCATCAGCACGGTGTCCAGCTTCAGATTCTGAAATCCGGCGTCCTCCGCTGCCCGGATGCCCGCAAAGGCGTCCTCCAGATCTCCCCGGCGGGTGATTTCCCGGAATCGCTCCGCCCGCAGGGTGTCCAGACTGATGTTCAGCCGGTCCACTCCGGCCTCCCGCAGGGGCTTTGCTAACTCCGGCAGCAGGCTGCCGTTGGTGGTGAGGCAAAGCTCCTTCAATTCCGGGATGGTCCGCAGCGTTCGGCAGATGTCCAGAATCCCTCGCCGCACCAGCGGTTCTCCGCCGGTGAGACGGATCTTCCGGATTCCCAGCTTCACCGCAGCCCGGGCGATCTCGCCGTATTCCTCTACGGAGAGGACGGCCCCATGGGGACCCTTTTCCACGCCGTCCGCCGGCATACAGTATTGGCATCGGTAATTGCAAAGGTCCGTTACCGACAGCCGCAGATAATCAATTGTCCGGCCATATTGATCGATCATCGCATTACTTCCTATCGTCCCAAGCTGCGGCCCGGAATTTCTCCGGGCGTGTTCGCCGGGGGCACACGGCCCGCAGCAGCGTCCGGCCGCCAAGTTTTCTAAGGTTGACCTTTATTATAGCAGATATTTCCTCAAAATACAAACCCCTTTTCCGCGGCTGGAGAAGGGCGGCGCGGCATGAAAAGCGGGTCCGGCTTGGAGGACTGTTTCACGAGAAGGAAATGCCCGCTGTGGTGTAAAAAATTCCGGCTGTTCGCAGCGATAAATTTTAACCGGATTGTAGCATCTTGTTCACAATTTGTTCATGATTATAAAGCAACTTTCCGCTATGGTAGGTTTATAGAAGTGTACATAGGTGCTAAACTGAATTTAGGAGGTTTTTTATGAGACGATTTTTCAGAAAACGGCTTCCGGCCTTTCTGCTGACGCTGGTCATGGTCATGACGATGGTCCCGGCCGTGTCCGCAAAATCTTCAGCGGATCTGACTTATGAAGTGGATAAGGGGGACTCTGTATCATTCAAAGAGCGGGAGTTCCGCGACCTTTACAGAAGTGAATATAGTGGTGATCCCAGCTATGTGGTATTCACCGATTACAGCGATCTGGATGACTATGGGTACTTGACCGCTGTGAATTACTATGATAAGACTGTGAGCCTCAGTGAAAGCGATCTGCGTAACACATGGTTTTATTATGACAGCCACGATGTGCCCAAGAATATGGACTACGCGTTGGATGGCTTGACATTTGAAGCCAACCGCCGGGCCGACAGCGGCACGCTGCGGCTGAAATTTGAGATCTATGACGCCGACGGCAAGAATTATGTGTACGGCACCATGGATATTAAAGTCGGCGGCGATTCCGGTTCCTCCAAGGGGGACATCACCTATACGGTGAAGCCCGGCGAGGAAGTTACCTTTGACGATGAAGATTTTGTTAATGCCTATGACAATGCTGGCGGCTCCGGCACGATGAAGTATGTGGTATTTGAAAAGCCTTCCTCTGATTACAGCAATGCCGGTACCGTTTATTCCCGGTACGGCAAGCGGAATGCAACCTCTTTTACCCGCTCTGAACTGGACGATTACAAGTTCTACTACGGTGACAGCGACTATGGTGACTATGATCTGGACGAACTGAGCTTTGTGGCGGATAAGTCTTTTTCCGATAGTATTGAGATTGCATTTACAGCTTACGGCGGGAGAGGCAGCAAGGAGAATGATTCTGTCAGCGGAACCCTGAAAATCACATCTTCTAAATCTGCATCCTCCAGCAAGGGTGACATTACTTACACAGTGAAAGCCGGTGAGGAAGTTGCCTTTGACGATGACGATTTTGAGAAGATCTATGAGAACAGCAGCTGCACCGGCAGCTTCAAGTATGTGGAATTCAGCCGGCCCGACAGCGCGTTCAACAATGCCGGTACCCTCTACTCCCGGTATGGCAAGCGGAATGAGACTGCCTTCACCCGTTTCAGCCTCAGCAGCAACAAGTTCTACTACGGTGACAGCGACTATGGTGACTACGATCTGGACGAGCTGAGTTTTGTAGCGGACAAGTCCTTCTCCGGCAGCGTGGAGCTGAGCTTTACCGCCTATGGCGGCACCGGTACCCGAACCAACCAGAATGTCACCGGTACGTTGGTCATCACCACCGATAAGACCGGTTCCTCCACGGCCAAGGGCGATGTCACCTACACGGTGAAGGCCGGTGACGAAGTTGCCTTTGACGAGGATGACTTTAAAAAGGTCTACGATAGCAGCAACTGCACCGGCAGCTTCAAGTATGTGGAATTCAGCCGGCCTGACAGTGCGTTCAACAATGCCGGTACCCTCTATTCCCGGTACGGCAAGCGGAATGAGACAGCCTTTACCCGTTCCAGCCTGTCCGGAACCACATTTGGTTATGACAGCTACGAAGATGCGGATTACAGCCTGGACGATTTGAGCTTTGTGGCGGATCGGACCTTCTCGGGCAGTATTACGCTGAGCTTCACCCTTTACGGCGGAAAAAACAGCAAATGCGATCAGTCGACCACCGGTACACTGGTCATCACCACCGGTACATCTGCGGTAACATCCCGATATGTGGGCAACATCCGCTACAATACCACGCCCAACACCGCCCTGCAGATCAACGCCAATGACATTGCCCGCCTTTTCCGTAAGTACACCTCTGGCGGGTCCTTGCAATATCTGACGCTGACCAGTGTACCCGCTACCGGCAGTCTATACTACAACTATTACAATGCCAGCAAGTACGGCGCGACGCGGACGCAGCTCACCGCTTCTATGGCGGGCAGTATGATTTTCTCCTACAGTCCCGCCTCTGCATCGGAATATGACCTCTCCGAGCTGACCTATATCCCCAGCGGCAGCAATTACTGCACAGCCCTCACCTTTACCGGATACAGCAGCAGCGGAACGGCTGTTTCTGCAACCATTCTGATCAGTGTGACGGCTTCTCCGGTGTCTGAGGTTTACAGCGTGACCACCAAGGGTACCTCCGTGAACTTCCCGGCAAACTCTGTGTATTCCGCGGTGGCATCCGCCACTGGCTTCGGCCTTAGCAGCATCCAGCTGCTGGAGCTGCCTGCCTCCACTGCCGGTGTTCTGTACGTTGGCTCCTATGCGGCGGATACCACCAGCGCTTACAGCTACGGCAGCGACACTGATTCCATGAGCCAGCTGCGCTTCATTCCCAACAGTGGGTTCACCGGTTCTGTCTCCATTCCCTATGTGGCATTGAGCAGCAGCGGCACCGCTTTGGGGGCCGGTGTGGTCTCCATCGGCGTGGTGGACAGCGTGAAGAAGTTTACGGATATCTCCACCTCCACCTGGTGCTATAAGTATGTTACGGAACTTGCCAGCGCCAATGTTATCTCCGGCTACAGCAACGGAACGTTTCAGGAGAAGAATACCATTACTTACGGCGCGGCCCTGAAGCTCATCATGCTGGCGGCGGGCTACGGCGAGCAGGCCCCCACGGTGAAGGGCAGCCCCTTCAGCGGCTATCTGGCGAAGGCCAAGGCTGCCGGACTGGTGTCCGGCAATCCCAAGCTGAACGGGCCTATCACCCGTTTGCAGATCGCGCAGATCGCCGCCAAGGCGTTGAAGCTTTCTACCGCCGGCCTGCCCAGCAAGAAGCCCTTTACCGACACCAATGACGTCTATGTGCAGGCGCTGAATGCCGCCGGTATCATTGAGGGGTACTTCTCCAACGGCACCAGCACCTATAAGCCCAACAACACCCTGACACGCGGTCAGGTCTCTGCCATCGTGTGGAGAATGAAAAATTCCGTACAGTAAAAATAGAATACTTGTGGAACCACGCGGTCAGCCGAGCGGCTGACCGCGTGGTTTTTTAGGTCGATAGAGCGCATGACTGCAAGTGGCGGGGGAGCCGTGATTCTGAATTTCCTGTGCTTCCTTTGCCGCCTTGAAGCGGGGATCTGTGGGGCCCGCTTGAATTTCCGCATGGTATTGATATAATAAGCATATACAGATGTGCTTGCTTATGGCATTGAGGTCTCCTTTGAAAGCCTGCTCCAATGTATCCATGTGCGGCGTTCGGCTTCGGCCATGGCCGGAACCAGTGGAGGTCTTGTATTTTGCGTGTGTTGGCATGGCCGCGGGATCAAAAATCGAGAGGTGAATGGGATGAAACGCAGAATCTTGACGGTATGTTTGCTGCTGGCGCTGCTGCTGACCGCCTGCGGCGGGCAGAACAGGGAGCCGGAGAATCCGCCGGATGTGAAGCCGTCGGCACCGGGGGAGGAGGCAGCGGAACCTCCCGATGAAACGCCGGAACCTGAACCTGCAAAGCCGGAGGAAAAAGAACCGCTGAGTCTGGAAGATGTGCTGACAGACATCTACACCGTGGCGCCCGGCACGGCGGGCAGCTCTCTGCGGGCCACCTATGCCGCCGGAGAGCTGCTGGACTGGATCGATGTGAACTCGGTGGAGCAGGAGGACGTATTCAGGTGGATAGATGAAAACGTGCCCATGGAAAACTCTGCGGAGCTGGCCCGGGCATGGGCGGCGGTGCTGACGGAGGCGGAGGCCCTCATGCGGGGCGATGAGACGGCCTATGACGCACTGGATGACGCGGGCTATACCCTGGAACAGCCGTACCGCAGCACGGGCCGGGTGAAGTGGGCGGCGTGGAAGCTGCTCCCCCTGTTTACGCAGATTTTAGACCGTACGGAACGCGCGGAGTACCGCTACGAAGCGCCGGGGGATTACAGCGCTGTGACGGAGGAAGCCCTTGCGGGTATCTGGGTGGACGATGCGGGTACCACTGTTCTGTTGTTTTCCGAGGACGGCTGCCGCATCGTGTATCCGGCACTGGAGTTGCTTGGCAAAACCGCCTATGCCTTCCGCGTCCGGGACCGCAGCAGCGTGGGATACTGTCCGGCGTTGGACATCGACTATCTGCAAAATGACTTTTCCGCTCCGCTTGTTTACTACGTGTCCGGCATCGACGATACCCACTTCTGGAGCAACACCCAGAATAAATGCTTCCGCAGACTGGCGTAAAAGGGGCGCGGAGGATCGGATCTGTCAGATATGCCCTTGCGGGAGTGGACGCTTTTTCTGTGAGATTTTCCGCACATATAAGTTGACGCAGCCGTCTCTGGGAAGCTCTCCCGGAGACGGCTGCGTTGTTATCAGTCTGAAATGGATTTATCTTCTTCTGCGGCCGCCCTGCTTGCCGGAGATATTCCGGTTCAGGTCCGCCATTTTCCGCTCCGAGGAGGAGAGGAACTGCTTGAGCTTGTCCTCGAAGGCCAGATCGCCGGAGGGGGTGGTGTCCGCTGCCTGAACGGCGGGCCGCCGGGGAGCCGCCGCGGGACGGGGGACTGCTGCCGGACGGGGCT
>OGJU01000311.1_pt1 | contig 56680 bp, 41 predicted proteins | sample 1572251 | NCBI WGS metagenome assembly OGJU01 (sample SAMEA2582144, study PRJEB24529) | metagenome | biome: Human gut stool | place: China | collected 2011
GGCGAAAGCCAGCTGAGTTACAGTCAGCCCCATTTGGCCACTCTGGTAACTGCCCCCTTGTTCTTAATTGCAGTGCAAAGGTACGATTTATTTTGAAACCTGCAAGCGTTTAGGCAGAAAAATTTACCATTTTTATTGCGGTAACCGCTGCCTCGTCCCCTTTATTGCCATATCTACCTCCCGCACGATCCTCGGATTGCTGCATGGTGTCGGTAGTTAACAGGCCAAAAATGAAAGGAATATCGTACATTAAATTCAATTCTGTAATGCCTTGCGTAACGCCGGAACAAACGTAATCAAAATGTGGCGTATCGCCTCTTACGACGCATCCCAGAACGATCACGGCGTCTAATTCTTTAGTCTCGGCCAATCTTTTGGCTCCAAAAGTCAGTTCAAAACTACCCGGAACTCGTTTAACTACGATGTTCTCCGGTTTCACCCCGTGCTTTTCAAGCGTGTTGCAAGCACCTTCCAATAACTTCTCGGTAATGTTCTTGTTCCATTCCGCAACTACGATGCCGATGTTCATCTCTGAAGCATCAGGTACGCTGTTGAAGTCGTACTCGGATAAATTCTGATAAGCTGTAGCCATACTTGTCTCTTTAAAAGAAGAGGATGCCTTGTTTGACCGAGACATCCTCTGTTATACTATATAATATACTGTTTATTTATTTTCCTGCCGAAGCACGGGTGATATACTTATCGATATCGGATGCCTCCATGGAAGTGTAATACTTGTCCTTGATAGTCGTGTAAGCCTTTACAGCCTTGTCATACTCTTTCAAGTTCTCGTAAGCGATACCGGCCTTCTTCAAGTAAATCGGGCTGATTACCTCGTTGTCGGCCTCCTTAGCGGCTTTCTCGAAATAGCTGATTCCTTCTTTCGTATTACCCATGTTCACGTAGCAATCACCGATCAAGCCTGTAACCGCCGGAGATACCATTTGGTCCTTTCCGCTGAAAGATTTCAATAAATCGAGCGCCTTCTGTGTATCGCCCATCTTGTAGTAACAGATACCTGCGTAAGCCTTCGCCAAGTTTCCGGCGTCCGTGCTTCCATATTGGTCGATGATAGCCTCGAAACCTTCATAGTCAGCTCCATTGCCGTTTAAAGCCAAGGCGAAAGAATCTCTGGCGAAGTATTGCTCACCCTTGAACATGGCGGCGGCGGCTTTTTTCTCCTGAGGAACTAAATAACCATGCTTGATTCCCAAAACAGCTCCAACAACGAGTGCGACAGCTATTATACCGTAAATAATCTTCTTTGAATTGTTTTCAATGAATTGCTCCGATTTGGAGACAATCTCTTCTACTTCTAACTCCTTGTTGGTGTCCTTTTCTTTAGTAGCCATAATGTGTTATAGTTATTTATTAATTTTATCGCTGATTTTAAGCCATACCATACGGTTGGCGATTCAAAGCGCAAAAGTAGTTTTTTTTGCTGATATAATCTATACTTAGAAGTATATTTTTTAATTTTGTACGATTAATACGGTTTAGATGATACTAAAGAAGCTTTCTGTTCTCAATTACAAAAATATACTTCAGTCCGAGGTTATTTTCTCGCCCAAGATGAATTGCTTTTTCGGCAATAACGGGATGGGGAAGACGAATCTATTGGATGCTATTCATTATCTCTCGTTTTGCAAGAGTCATGTCAATACGCCTGATAGCCAGATAATAAACAGTGATCAAGATCTTTGCGTGGTGCAGGGTAACTATGATTATGAGGGACGTGAGGAGGAGATTTTCTGTGCCATGCGGCGTAGGCAACGCAAACAGTTCAAACGGAATAAGAAGGAGTACGACAAGCTGTCCGAGCATATCGGCCTATTACCGTTGGTCATGGTCTCTCCGGCTGATGCCGACTTGATCCGGGGGGGAAGCGATGAGCGACGCCGTTTTCTGGACTTAATCATCTCGCAGCAGGACAAGCCTTATCTGCATGCGCTTATCCAATATAATAAAGCGTTGCTCCAACGGAATACGTTGCTGAAAGATCAGAGCATGGATGCCTCTCTTTATGAGGTATTGGAGATGCAGCTGGGTATGTACGGCCAAATCGTTTACGAGAAGCGGAAAAAACTGGTGGAGGATTTTACCCCGATCTTTAATGAGTACTACCAGACGATCTGCGGCTCTGCCGAGGAGGTAGGGCTACATTATATCTCGCAATTGGAGGAAACGGAGCTTGCCGGTAAATTGGCGATGAGCCGGGAACGGGATCGTATATTGGGCTATACCTCTTCCGGTATCCATAAGGATGAGCTGGAAATGACGTTGGGCGGGTACCTGATTCGCCGGGTTGGTTCGCAAGGACAGAATAAGACGTATCTGATAGCCTTGAAACTCGCTCAGTTCGCTTTCCTAAATAAACGGGGACAGACTACACCTATCTTGCTGTTGGATGATATTTTCGATAAGCTGGACGCTAGCCGTGTGGAGCAGATCATCAAACTGGTCAGCGAGAATGGCTTCGGGCAGATTTTTATTACGGATACGAACCGGAAGTATCTGGATGAGATCTTATTGGCTATGAATCATGACTATGCCCTCTTCCGTGTGGAACGTGGCGAGGTACAACCTATGGAGGAATAAGGATGCAGAGAAGAAATACACAGACATTGGGTGAGGTGCTTCGTGACTTTTTCGAGGATAATACCGAGTTGTACGAGAAAATGATGGAGATCCGGGTTCAGCGTGCGTGGGGAGAAGTTTTAGGGCCTACGATCATGCAGTACACACGTAATATATATGTACGTGATAAGGTGCTTCATGTCTCATTGACTTCCTCCGTACTTCGTAGCGAGTTGACGCTTTGCCGGGAACGGTTGGTGAAAAGCTTGAATGATTACGCGGGTGCCTCGGTCATTACCAATATCGTTTTTCATTGAGTGTGGCTTTACCATTCGCAATATTACTTACTGGGTCAAGTAACATATACTGCCCAGCCCCAGTAAGTATATATGGCTTGACCCAGTAAGTATATATTCTGCGGAGAGATCAATAGATGGTGTCTTCTGTTATTACGTAATCCATTTTCTTGTCGAGTGGCTCTACCGGGACTTGCGGTATCATCTGGAACCCGAAGCATATGCCAACCTTGGGAGCGTTGAGCGTGGAAAGAAGGCGGTCGTAGAATCCCCTTCCTCGTCCCATGCGGTTCTTGTCTTTATCAAAGGCGACTCCGGGCACGATAATCAAGTCGATCTCATTCTTTGGAACTTCTATGCCGTCCGCCTTAGGCTCTAATATCCCGAAAGGTCCGGGTTTTAAGGATTCCGGTCCTTCGTAAAGAAGCAATCTCAAATCATCACCAACGATCAAGGGCAACAGAAGCTTTTTCTTTTGGTACCATTTCTCGATAAAGCCGGCGGTCTGCACTTCTCCCGCTATAGCGTGATAAAGGGCGATACAAGAAGCCGCTTGGAACAGTTCCGTCTGTTCCAAGCGGTCCATGATCTTATCCGATAGCTCGCACAAGGTAATCCTCGAATATTCTTTCTTTCGAGAGGCCATATCTTTTCGTAGGGCCTGCTTGGCTGTGTAAGTCTCCATTCGCTGATTGTTTTAATAGTTCCGCGTTCGGCACAGATTTTCCCTCTTGCAAGATCTTGATCGCGCGTAATAAGGTAACGTCATCTTTTAGGAAAATGGGGTAGAAGCCCGCCTCGTCGAAGAAATTCCTTACGATATACGCTTGCAATTGGTTCTCGATTAACTTGCCGGATATATTAATTAATGTAGGACGTCTCTTGATGCCCTTGGTAGCGGCGAAGTTCACGAAGTCGGAAAGGAGCGGTTGTTGCTGCAAGTAATTATATAATTCCTCCCAAGTCTTGAATGAGCCTAGTTTCTCCCGATGGCGGTCTGAGTACTCGAGCGCATACAGGTAAAGCACGCCGCTATTTACCACATTTGAGTAGTAAGAGGTAACGCCACTCGTATCACGAGGGATAAAGATATCTGGCATGATACCGCCCCCGCCGTATACGGTACGTCCGCCTACGGTCTGGTATTTTAAGGAATCATCCATCTTGATGCTATCGGCCGAGTCAAACTCGCCGTGCATATATCGGTTATAGATATCTTGGTCGTAAGCGTCCGTATTACCCATCTCATATTTCTTCTGGATGCAGCGACCGGACGGCGTGTAATAACGGGCGATGGTCAATCGCATCTCTGAACCGTCGCTCAATGACATTTGAGTTTGTACCAGACCTTTGCCATACGTTCTTCGTCCGATAATCGTACCACGGTCGTTATCTTGGATCGCTCCGGAGAATATCTCACTGGCGGAAGCCGAGATCTCATCGGTCAATACTACGATCGGGGCGTCTTTACAAGTTCCGGTTCCGTTTGCGTATACGTCGGAACGGGGGAACGACTTACCTTCCGTGTAGACGATCAAGCGTCCTTCCGGCATAAACTCGTTAATCATATTGATAGCGGCATCCATATACCCGCCGGTATTACCCCGTAAGTCGATCACGAAAGAGGTACAGCCCGCTTGTTTTAACTTGGCGATCGCCGTGATGAACTCATTATAAGTATTCCGGGCAAATTTGCTAACCTTGATGTAACCTATACCTTTAGCCGCCTCATAAGAAACATCGACCGAATTAACTGGGACATCTCCACGGGTTACGTCAAAATAGAGCAACTCAGGAGAATTCCCTCGCTGTACGCCTAGTTTCACCGTACTGTTCTTTGCGCCCCGAAGTGTCTTCATGATCTCTCCTTGGTTCTTTTTCTTTCCGGAAAAAATAGAATCATTGATCGAGATGATCCGGTCGAAGGGCAGTAAACCTGCTTTCTCTGCGGGACCGCCGCTAATTACGCTAATCACTAGGATCGTATCGGTTTGCATATTAAATGATACGCCAATACCACTGAAAGAACCTTCCAGCTCCTCATTCACCACGGAAGCGTCTTCCGCGGGGATATATACGGAGTGAGGGTCTAATTCACTGAATATTTTCGGGATCGTACTCTCTACCAACTTAGACATGCTAACCGTGTCAACATATTGCTCGTCGATAATGTCCAAGATGGCATTTATCTTGTTGCCGCTGGAGTAGGACCGTTTTTTTCCTTGACTGATAGATAAATAATGGTTCCCAATAAAGATACCTAAAGCGATACTAGCTGCGATGATAACCGGGAGCCATACGGTCAGTCTTTTGTTTTTATCCATAAAAACGTTTTATTTATTCGTTCAAATCTATATAATCTACTATGATACCGGCACGCTTCAATAATTCGCAGCCGTCCGCTATTCGATAATTCTCGGAATAGACCACTCGCTTGATCCCGGATTGTATGATTAATTTCGCGCATTCAATGCAAGGGGAGGAGGTAACATAAATGGTCGCTCCTTTACTGCTGTTCGATGAGGCTGCCACTTTTGTGATGGCGTTAGCCTCCGCATGTAGAACATAAGGCTTGGTGACATTGTTCTCGTCTTCGCAAACATTTTCAAAACCGGCGGGTGTTCCATTGTATCCGTCGGATATGATCATTTTATCTTTTACTAATAATGCGCCCACTTGGCGTCGTTTACAGTACGAATTCTCGGCCCAGATAGCGGCCATTCGCAGGTAACGTTTATCTAATTCGTGCTGTTTTTCTGTTTTCTCGCACATTTGTTTACTCTTTTGTCTTTTAATCCAGACACAAAGGTAGTGATTATTTAGATTTACCGGGCTTATCGCCCGGTAAATTATTACTTCTTAATACCATTACGGATTAATAAGGCGTCTATCGTAGGCTCTTGTCCACGGAAACGCTTGTATAACACGGCGGGATCTTCCGTACCACCTTTGGATAAGATATTGTCACGGAAAGATTTCGCGACCTCCTTGTTGAAGATTCCTTTCGATTTGAAAACGGAGAAAGCGTCGGCGTCTAATACCTCGGCCCATTTATATCCGTAATAGCCTGCCGCGTATCCTCCGGAGAAGATATGTCCGAAGCTTGTGCCCATCAAGGCTTCCGGTACTTCCGGCATGATTACGGTCGGAGCCCAAGCTTTTTTCTCGAATGCCGCTACGTCACCGTCGAAAGGTTGCTCCAACGTATGCCATGCCATATCCAGCAAGCCAAAGCTTAATTGGCGGCAGCAAAGGTAGCCGGCGTTGAAGTTTGAGGCGTTTACCAAGCTTTGTATCATCTCTTGCGGGATTTTCTCTCCGGTCTGGTAATGAACGGCGATCTGATCTAAGAACTCTTTTTCAGTCAACCAGTTCTCCATGATCTGGGAAGGTAATTCTACGAAATCACGATAAACGCTGGTTCCCGAAAGGCTGGAATATGTTCCTTGCGCTAGCATGCCGTGCAAGGAGTGCCCGAACTCATGCAAGAGCGTGTTCACCTCGTCGAAACTTAACAAAGAGGGCTTCGTGTCTGTCGGACGGGTAAAGTTCATCACGATAACGATCTGAGGACGGCTATCTTTTCCGTCTTTATCTTTGTATTGAGCCTTGATATTGTTCATCCAAGCGCCGGATTGTTTTCCGTCACGAGGGAAGAAATCCGTATAAAGGATTGCTAGGAACTTACCATCAGCATCGTATACTTCGTAAGCGTCTACTTCCGGATGATAAACCGGGATTTTCTTGTTTTCCTTAAAGGTGATACCGTAGAGCTGGGTAGCTAATCCGAATACGCCTTTCTTTACGTTGCTCAACTCGAAATAAGGGCGAGTCATCTCGTCGTTTACCTTGAAGCGGATATCCCGTAACTTCTCGGAATAATAACTCCAGTCCCAAGGCATAACGGTGATATTCTCTTTCTCTGTACCTAACGCAAATCCTTCTACCGCATTGTATTCGTTGATCGCTATCGGTTTATAAGCTTCGAGTAACTGATTCAATAATTTGTATACGTTCGCTGAGTTTTTAGCCATTGTGTGTTCCAGCGCATATTCGGCGTAATTCTTGAATCCCATCAACTGGGCGATCTCTAGGCGGATATTAACGATCTTTTTGATAATGTCCTTATTGTCGAACTCATCCCCTTTATTTCCTACGCTCATGTATTCACGATACATTTTCTCTCGCAAATCACGCTTGTCGGAATAACGCATGAATGGAATGTAACTCGGAGCCGAGAGATTGAATAACCATCCGTTTTTATCTTTACTTTTGGCTAACATGGCCGCTGCGTCACGAGCACTTTCGGGTAAGCCGGATAGTTCGTTCTCGTCCGTTATTAGTAATTCGAACCGGTTTTTATCTTTCAAGGCGTTTTGATCGAACTGCAAGGTTAACATGCTTAGGTCCATACTTAGCTTGCGGTATTTTTCCTTGTCATCTTTATTTAACGTAGCCCCATTCGCTTTAAACGACTCGTAAAGGTCTTCCAGCAATTTGGCATCCTCGGTAGAAAGGTTCAATTGTTCTTTTTTATCATAGATTGATTTGACCCGAGCAAGTAGCTTCTCATTTAAGAAGATGTTATTGGATGTCTGGGATAACTTCGGGGAGACACGTTGCGAGATTTCCATCATCTCGTCGTTAGCCTCTGCCCCTAATACATTAAAAAAAACAGAAGAGACTGTTTCCAATAATTTGCCGCTACGTTCCAGAGCTACTACCGTATTCTCGAAAGTAGCCGGTTGCGGGTTATTGGCGATCTCTTGCACCTCTTTTTCCATTTGCTTGATTCCTTCGTCGAAAGCGGGCTCATAATGCTCGATCTTGATCTTATCGAAAGGAGGGGTCTCGAACGGTGTTTTAAACTTCCCGAAGAAAGGGTTATTTGCTGCGTGTGTCATTTGAATTGCACTTAATAAAATTACTACATTATATAATAACTTCCTCATATTAAAAATTGTTTGAAAATTTCCGCAAAGGTAGGCATTTTAATCACAGGAACATTATCGGCATCTGTTTTTATATTCAGATTGATTTAAAATGAAAAATAGAACATTTCCTATGACTAAACCGAGGCTTGTTTTCGGGGGGCTGTACCTTGATTTTGAGCTTTGATGAATATGATGATAGGATTGATTTAACAAAAATTTATATGTTTGAAAACACTCCTTTAGAGCACCTTTCTTTTTAAAGCCTTGATCTATAAGTTTATCGTAGAAGAAGGATGCCTTTTTTTCTAAATAAATATAAAAGACAGTTTGTTTTTTTAGTTATTAAATAATACTTTTGATTCTCAGAAACGAAAATAATTTCATTTTGATATTAAAGAAAGTAACTTAAAACCCAAATACACATATGAGTTATCTTAAATTTGACAAAACAGTAATGATAAACCTGGAAGAGTCGCTGACTCGTGAGGTGCTTCGAACCAACCGTTTGGGAGCCTATCACTGCACTACTGTTGTTGATTGTAATACCAGGAAATACCACGGACTACTCGTTATGCCTGTGCCTGCGATTGATGATGACAACCATGTGTTACTGTCTTCTTTTGATGAGACGGTAATTCAACATGGTGCCGAATTTAATCTTGGGTTGCATAAATATGCAGGCGATAATTTCAGCCCCAAGGGACATAAGTACATCCGCGAGTATAGCTCAGAGACAGTACCTCGTACGCTTTACCGCGTAGGAGGTGTGATCTTCTCGAAAGAGAAAGTGTTTTCCATGTACGAGAATCGTATCATGATTAAGTACACGTTGGAAGATGCTCATTCCGCTACGACCTTACGTTTCCGTCCTTTCCTCGCTTTCCGTAGCGTGAAGAACTTAACGCAAGCCAATGGTAACGTGAACCAATCTTACGAGGAAGTCACAAACGGAATCAAGACATGTATGTATCCCGGTTATCCGGAACTGTATATGCAATTTAACAAGAAAGTTAAATTTGTGTATGAGCCGTATTGGTACAATGGCATCGAGTATCCGAAAGAACAAGAGAGGGGATATCCTTATCAGGAGGATTTGTATGTTCCCGGATATTTCGAGGTCCCTATCAAAAAAGGTGAGACTATTATTTTCAGCGCTGGCGATAGTGCAGTGGCAACTACCCGCTTGAAGGCACTGTATGAGAATGAGGTCGTAGCTCGTACGCCTCGTACTAGCTTCTTCAATTGCTTGAAGAATTCCGCTCAGCAATTTTATTTTCGTCCCAAGGAAGACGACGCTTATCTATTAGCGGGCTATCCATGGTTTAAAGTACGTGCGAGAGATTTGTTCGTAGCTCTTCCGGGTAGTACGTTGTCTATCGATGATCCGGTTCGTTTTGAGAAGATCATGCATACGGCGATGCCGGCGATGCGGGCGTATATGGAGAATGGGCGTTTCGATGCGGTGATTCGTGAGATCGAGCATCCGGATGTCTTTTTATGGGCGATCTGGGCGATCCAACAGTATGCTAAACATGAGGGCGTTGAAAAGGCACGTGAGCTATACGGCGATTTCGTGAAAGAAGTTATCGATTATATACGGGACCAGAAACATCCCGATATGAAATTGATGGAGAATGGTTTACTTTTCGCTAATGGAAAAGATAAGGCGATTACTTGGATGAATTCTACCGTAAACGGAAAACCTGTCGTAACTCGTTCCGGTTATATAGTGGAATTTAACGCTCTTTGGTATAATGCTCTTTGTTTCTATACGGAATTGATGGGGGGAGTACCTGTCGAGGGTATTGATCCGATTATCAAGTCGATGGATAAATCGTTCCCGGAAACCTTTGTGAACGGGTATAATTATTTGTTCGATTCCGTGAATGGTTCTACGGTAGATTGGAGCGTACGGCCTAATATGATTTTCGCTGTGGCATTGCCTTATTCCCCATTGACGAGGATGCAGAAACGTGCCGTGGTGGATATCGTGACGAAAGAGTTGCTTACCCCGAAGGGTTTGCGTTCCTTGAGTCCGAAGAGCGAAGGATATCGCCCGTATTATGTAGGGCCGCAATATGAACGTGATTTGGCTTATCACCAAGGTACTGCTTGGCCGTGGTTGTTAGGCGCCTATTTAGAAGCTTATTTGCGTGTATTTGGAAAGAGTGGCGTTGCTTTTGCTGAACGTATGTTGATAAGCTTAGAGGAGGAGATGTCATTGCATTGTATAGGAACGATCCCGGAATTGTTTGATGGTAACCCGCCGTTTACCGGACGTGGAGCTGTCTCATTTGCGATGAACGTTGCTGCTATCCTCCGTGTTGTGGATTTGTTGAAGAAGTATAACGCCGAATAAAACTAAGTACCATTATGAAAGCATTAATGTTTGGATGGGAATTTCCTCCTCATATCTTGGGCGGTTTAGGAACGGCCAGTTTCGGTTTGACACGAGGCATGGCAATGCAGCCCGATATGGATATTACTTTTTGTATACCGAAGCCCTGGGGCGATGAAGACCAGAGCTTTCTAAAGATAGTGGGTGTCAACCAAGTTCCGATTGTTTGGAAGGATGTTGACCGTGAATATGTGCAGCAACGGGTTTCCAAAGCGGGAATGAACGCTGACCAGTATTATAAGTACAGGGATCATATTTATGCGGATTTCAGTTATCGTCATGTGACTGATTTAGGGTGCCTTGAGTTCTCCGGACGTTATCCGGATAACTTGCTGGAAGAGATTAATAACTATTCGATCGTGGCAGGCGTGATCGCTCGTACGGAAGAGTATGATATCATCCATGCGCACGACTGGTTAACTTATCCGGCGGGTATTCACGCTAAAAATGTGAGTGGTAAGCCTTTGGTCATCCATGTTCATGCTACGGATTACGATCGTAGTCGTGGTAATGTGAATCCGGATGTCTATGCGATTGAGAAGAATGGTATGGACAATGCAGACCATATCATAACGGTGAGTAATTTGACTCGTCAGACGGTGATTGAGAAATATCATCAAGATCCCTCTAAGGTAACGACCGTACATAACGCCGTAGAGCCTTTAAGTCCTGAGATTTTAGCGATCCCAGATAAAAAGGGTGTAAAGGATAAGGTTATTACATTCTTAGGTCGTATCACGATGCAGAAAGGGCCGGAATATTTCGTTGAGGCTGCCGCCAAGGTTTTGGCTAAGGCTCCTTATGCACGTTTCGTGATGGCTGGTAGTGGTGATATGATGGATCAAATGATTCGTTTGGCCGCAGCACGTAATATTTCAGATCGTTTCCACTTTACCGGATTTATGAAGGGCAAGCAGGTCTATGAGGTGTTGAAAGCCAGTGACGTATATGTGATGCCTTCGGTTTCTGAGCCTTTTGGTATCTCTCCGTTGGAAGCCATGCAATGTGGTGTACCCTCTATCATTTCTAAACAATCCGGTTGCGCCGAGATCTTGGATTATGCGATTAAGGTGGATTATTGGGATATTGAGGCGTTAGCGGATGCCATGTATTCTATTATTACTTATCCTGCCATGCATGAGTTCTTGAAAGTGGAAGGTAAGAAAGAGGTGGATAATATCAAATGGGAATATGCCGGACAAAAGGTTCGTCGTATTTACGACAATGTGATAGGTAACAAATAAATTAACGACAAGACAAAAATAAAACAAACAATATTATGAAAACGATCTGCTTTTATTTTCAAATACATCAGCCGTTCCGTTTAAAAAGATATCGCTTCTTCGATATAGGTAACGACCATTACTATTACGATGATTTCCAGAATGAGGAGATTATCCATCGTATAGCTGAACAGTGTTACTTGCCGGCTAACCGGACTATTTTGGAGATGATTAAGACCAGTGGTGGTAAGTTTAAGGTAGCGTTCTCTATTTCCGGCGTAGCGTTGGAGCAGATGGAGATTTATACTCCGGAAGTGATCGATAGCTTTAAGGAATTGGCGGCTACGGGGAATGTGGAATTCTTGTCTGAGACTTATGCTCATTCTCTTTCTTCCTTGGGAGATCCGGAGGAGTTCAAGCATCAAGTAAAGAAACAAGAAGATAAGATCAAGACTTTATTCGGGGTTAAACCGAAAGTGTTCCGTAATACGGAGTTGATTTACTCGGATGATATTTCCGCTATGGTTTCTGAGATGGGCTATAAGGGAATGTTGACGGAGGGTGCTAAGCATATCTTAGGTTGGAAGAGTCCGAACTATATGTATTCTTCTTGCGTAGCTCCGAAGTTGAGCTTATTATTGAAGAATGACCGTTTCAGCGAGGATTTATCGAACCGTTTCAGTGATTATAGTTGGAATGAATATCCTTTGACAGCCGATAAGTATATGTCATGGATTGCTGCTACTCCGGATTCAGAGCAAATCATTAATTTGTTTATGAATTATGAGGTGCTGGGATCTTTGCATCCAGCTTCAACCGGTATTTTTGAGTTCTTCAAGGCTTTGCCTCGTTTTGCCGCGGATAAGGGGATTAGTTTCTCTACTCCATCGGAAGTATTTACATTGATCAAGCCGGTAGACTCTATCTCCGTTCCTTATCCGATCTCTTGGGTAGATGAGGAGAGAGATTGTAGTTCTTGGTTAGGAAATGTATTGCAGCAGGAAGCGTTCCGTAAGATTAACGAGATCGGTGAACGTGTTCGTTTGTCTCAGACTCGTCGTATCCGTCAGGACTGGTACTATCTGCAGAGCAGTGACCATTTCTATTATATGAGTACAAAGCATATGGGACAGGGAGGCTTTAGCCCTTACGATAATCCGTATGACGCATTTAATAACTATATGAATGTTCTTTCCGATTTCATTGTTCGTGTGAATGCGGAATTCCCGGAGAATATAGAGAATGAGGAATTGAATTCATTGCTTTCTACGATTAAGAATCAAGGAGAGGAAATCGAGAGTCTACAGAAAGAATTAGATAAATTAAAAAAGAAGGCGGCGAAGAAATAAGTCGTTAATTGATTTGACTAGACTATTTTTGGAGAGTGACGGGTCCTTTTAGGGACCCGTTATTTTTTGCCTTAGAGATACGGATATAAAAAAAGCGAGATGAAAAACATCTCGCTTTTTTATTATATAGATTCTTTGCTATCTGACATATTTACATGATGTAATACCAATTTTCATCACCTCTTCATCCTTTCGTATCTTTACTCCTGAAGGAGCTAGATAATTCGTGATGGCTGTTGTAACAACTGTACTTTGACCGTAACTGTTGCTTGTGGTAGTTGTTCGTTGAACAGGGATAAGAAGTAGGCTCAAATCTTTGTCCGGATTATTCTCCATCTGATATTTTAATAAATTGGCAAGATTCGGGAATGAGTACGTACGAGTAGTCGCATCGTAAGCATTGGATAGAAACGAGGTTACATTATTGTCAATCTGACTACCCTCAAAGAAACTTTTTACCGAATCCTCTGGCAATATTAATAGATAAGGAGGAGGAGCCAATGCATATTGCCAATCTTCTTGCGGCATCGCTTTTAACTCGAGTGGTAAATTATTCACGATACGCTCTTTCATGATCGGAGTGATTTCCTTTGTCGGAAGAACAATGCGTGTACAAACGCCGGCAGGAGTCTTAAAGAATGCATAGCTGTCGTTCGGTTGTAGCAATTGACTCATATCCGTATTTTTGAAACGACTTAGCTGAATGACCTCTTTAGTGACGGAGAAAGCTTCCCACGTGGTTATTAAAGAGTCTTTTCCTGCTGTGCTTTTAACCGCATAATTATAATATATCTTAAGGACAGAGCTAGCCACGGACAATATATTACCACTACCGAAGGTAGTTGTTACATAAAGCCCCGGGAAAAACTCATTGAAAGTTTCTTGATTCTTGAATGTACCCGGATTATTAATCGTTTCATCATAAAATTTTTGTCCGAACTCAGTAGGCATTTTAATGCTTACATGAGGGCTGTAACCATCAGAGTTTCTAAGGGAGTCGGATATACTTGTGTTATAAGCTGTATAAGCTTGAGCACCCATTGACTCTTGCATATTGCAATATTGCTTAGGGTCAATATTTGTATAAAAATTCTTTTGTAACGGACTTGTAATTTTAAAGATCTCCGCACGCATAGGCGCCAAGGAGTCTCCTACCCATACACCGTTTTTATTGGAACCATTATAATATATATTGAATTCCACCGAATCAATTTTTCCCTCATAAGGTGTATGCGCAAATTGAAAATCACTCGGACAATAGAATTGGCACATATAATCCGATACAAGGTTACCATACAGCGGATCGTAGAGTTCACCCAACTGGGCGCTAGTAGACCTTGCGTAAATAGAATCTAATTGCACCGTAGTGGCTTGTATCTGGAACGTGTCCATATATACCGCAATTGTATCGTCGCCTGGCTGAATACTTGTTCCTATCGAACTAAAATCATCATTACACCCGGCCAAAATGCTAGCACCAAGGCCAAGTCCAAGTATTAAAAGCTTGATTTTCATTACTACATTTATTATTTCGTGTTAGAATCCAATACCACGTCGTAGAACTTATTGAACTCGTCCATATAAGTTTCCGGTGACTGATAGGGAAGGAATGGAGTATCTTTCTTGGCAGAGATATAATCAAGGACTTCTTGATTGATCGTCTCGCTACCTTGGATTACACCATCAGCGAAATCAATCGCTAATTTGGTTAGGCCCACAAAACTTGTATCTGCCTTGATTAACTTCAAGTCAGCTTCTTTGGCTCCGTCCGCCTTCAGTTTTGTCGCGAAATCTTTGTTTAGCGGGTTCTTGAAGTCATCGTTGTAGATCGAATAAACGATTTTCGCGTTACGCAGGCACGGGTCATCGGCATACATTCTCTTGATGTAAAGAGCCGTTAACGCTGACATCCAGCCATGGCAATGGATTACATCAGGAATCCAACGCAATTTTTTTACGGTTTCCAATACTCCGCGTACATAGAAGATCGAACGATCGTCATTATCTTCATACTCATTTCCATTCTCATCGCTGACCGTGGATTTCCGTTGGAAGAAATCCTCGTTGTCAATAAAGTAAACCTGCATCCGGGCCGATTGAATGGATGCTACCTTAATGATCAGAGGATGGTCCGTGTCGTCAATAATAAGATTCATACCAGACAGACGGATAACCTCGTGCAACTGATTGCGGCGCTCGTTGATATTTCCGAATTTTGGCATGAATGTCCTGATTTCGCGACCACGCTCCTGAATTCCTTGCGGCAAATTTCTACATATTGTCGCGATCTCGGATTCGGGAAGGTAGGGAGTGATTTCTTGGGCTATAAACAAGATTTTTTTTGCATCCATTCTGTAAACTAGTTTTATAAAGACGCTACAAAGATACGAAAAATCTTTTATTTACGGTAATTATTTAGTTGCTTTGCACCGTCAATTAAGCATCTATCTGATGAAAATAGTAAATAGTATTAAAGATTTGAAGGCTTATCTTGCTGAGGCAAAGCAGGATAATAAGAAAATTGGCTTTGTTCCTACCATGGGAGCACTGCATAATGGACATCTTAGCTTGGTACAACATTGCGTGAAAAACAATGATGTATGTGTAGTCAGTGTTTTTGTAAATCCAACCCAATTTAATGACAAACACGACTTGGAAACGTATCCCCGTACGTTGGAGGCTGATTGTGCGTTATTAGAATCTGCCGGTTGTGACTATGTATTCGCTCCCTCTGTAGAAGAGATGTATCCGGAGCCAGATACCCGTACGTTTGATTTGGGAACGGTATCTGAGGTAATGGAAGGCGCTAAGCGTCCGGGGCATTTTAACGGTGTAGCGCAGGTAGTAAGTAAGTTGTTCTATATCGTAGAGCCGGATAACGCTTATTTCGGGGAAAAGGATTTCCAGCAGATCGCTGTGATCCGGGCGATGGTGAGACAATTGAATATCCCTGTAACGATCAATGCTTGCCCGATCGTTCGTGAGGGCGATGGCTTGGCCTTGAGTAGCCGGAATACCCGTTTGACACCGGAACAACGTCAAAAAGCTCCGTTAATTGCTCGTACGTTAAAAGAAAGTACTACCTTTGTGCCCGAAAAAAGCGTACAAGAGGTGATTGACTATGTTGTCAATACGATTAATAGCGATCCTGTCATGGAAGTTGAGTACTACGAGATCGTAGATGGCAATACGTTAGAGTCTATCAAGAACTGGTCGGATACCGATTATCCGGTAGGTTGCATCACGGTATATTGCGGAGAGGTACGTTTGATCGACAATATCAAATACTAATTATAAGTCATACATGTTTATAGAGGTAGTAAAGTCAAAAATTCACCGGGTAACGGTAACGGAAGCTAACTTAAACTATATCGGTAGCATCACTATCGACGAGGATTTGTTGGACGCCGCTAATTTGATCGCGAACGAGAAGGTCTCGATCGTGAATAATAATAACGGAGAACGTTTTGAGACGTATATTATCAAGGGCGAACGTGGCTCGGGAGTAGTTTGCTTGAACGGAGCGGCTGCCCGTAAGGCTCAACCCGGAGATATTATTATCGTTATGTCGTATGCCATGATGGATTTCGAGGAGGCGAAAACATTCAAGCCTTCCGTGGTATTTCCCGATACGGCGACAAATAAGTTGATATAGTAGACACTAGACTTTGTAGAGATCTCTAATCATAAGAAAAGCTCGTCGGGATGCGGCGGGCTTTTTTTATCTTCATAAATTTAAGTAATAAGCGAGTTATGTACACGAACAGGAATATATGGAATGTTAGCTACCCGATCTTTTTGAGCTTGTTGGCGCAAAACGTGATAAACGTGACTGATACGGCTTTTCTAGGTAGGGTTGGTGAAGTCGAGTTGGGGGCTTCCGCTATGGGAGGACTTTATTATATCTGCGCTTTTACGATCGCCTTCGGTTTTAGTACGGGATCTCAAATCGTGATTGGCCGTAGAAACGGAGAGGGACGTTATGACCAGATAGGGCCTGTCATGATACAAGGCGTTTTCTTCCTATTGTCGCTGGCTGCTATATTGTTCTTGTTTTCTCGTTTTTTCGCGGGAGACGTGATGCGTGTATTGATTTCTTCGGACGCTATCTTGAATGCCACGGAGGAATTTTTGGATTGGCGTGTGTTTGGCTTCTTCTTCTCTTTCGTGAACGTGATGTTCCGAGCTCTTTTTATTGGTATTACCCGTACAAAGGTGTTGACATTGAACGCTGTCTTGATGGCAATGACGAATGTCTTACTGGATTATCTTTTGATTTTCGGACATGCCGGATTTCCAAAGATGGGTATTCAAGGGGCGGCTATCGCTTCCGTCATAGCCGAGGCGGTATCGATTCTCTTTTTCGTGGTTTACACGAGACTTACCGTAGATATACGTAAATATGCGCTTAATCAGATTCGTTCTTTCGATTTTGGCTTGTTGAAACGGGTGCTGGATATTTCCGTGTTCACGATGCTGCAATATTTCTTGTCTATCGCTACTTGGTTTATGTTCTTTATCGCTGTGGAGCATTTGGGGCAACGGGAGTTGGCGGTGGCGAATATCGTACGTAGTATTTACGTCGTGATGTTGATTCCCGTTAATTCCTTGGCGACCACGACAAACACGTTCGTGAGTAATAGTATCGGGGCGGGAGCGATCAATCAAGTTATACCGACTATCTGGAAGATCTGTAAGTTATCGTTGGGCATTATGGTCGTGTTTGCCGCTATTGTCAGTTTGATGCCGGGATGGGTCGTGTCTGTTTATACGAATGACGCTTCATTAGTGGCGGCCTCGGTTCCATCCGTCTACGTGATTGTCGGTTCTTTATTGATCGGATCGGTTGCTAATGTGGCGTTCAACGGGGTGTCGGGTACGGGAAATACACGTTCTGCGCTTTTTATGGAAGCGGCGGTATTGATTCTGTATGTGCTTTTTGTATATGTCGCAGGGATGCGTTTGCGTTTGCCGGTAGCCGTATGCTTCTTGACAGAGGCTATTTACTATAGTGGATTGCTCGTCGCTAGCGTAATCTATTTAAAGAAAGCCTCTTGGCAAAATAAAAGAATATAAGTATATGAGGGGAAAAAACACGTACGTCTTCTTTCGAAAACACGTACGTGAATTCTGAAAAACATGTACGTGTTTTTTTGAACTGTGAATATTGGGAAATTGTTCGTATTTTTGTATTGTAATCAAATAAGAAAGGTAACTCATGTCCACGAAGCAATGTGAAGATATGTTGGTAGGAAAAGGAGTACGGCCTACTGCCGCACGGATCCTTGTCTTGCAAAAATTATCAGAACGAACCAGCCCGGCTTCCCTGTTCGAATTGGAGGCGGAGTTGGAGACGTTGGATAAATCGACCATTTCCCGTTCATTGGCCTTGTTATTGGAACATCATGCGATCCATTCTTTCGAAGATGGTAGTGGCTCTATAAAATATGAGATATGCCAGAGCCGTTCGGAGACATGCCCAGTGGGTGATAGGCATATTCATTTTTTCTGCGAGGTATGCCGTAAAACCTCTTGTTTAAATAATATCAAGATCCCGGTCGCTCAATTGCCGGAAGGATATATAATGGATACCATTAATTATACGGTAAAGGGTGTTTGCCCATTGTGTAATAAGCGACGTTCCCAGAAACCCTGATAATTTGCAATCAAGTTGCAACTCCCTTCTCTTACCTTTGTACCGTAATCAAGAAGTAAATAATTAAAATAGATAAGATTATGAGTACAACATGTGGATGCGAACATTGCCATTCGCACGGAAGTTCCGGTTTATGGATGCCGACGGTTTCTTTCGTTTTGTTGGTGATAGGACTTATCGGGAAGTACTCGGGGATAAGTTGGTTTGCTGAGTCTTGGATAGAGGCTATTTGGTTTCTGGTCGCTTTTTTGCCGGTAGGACTTCCTGTTATGCGAGAAGCTTGGGAAGCGGCTTTGCGGAAAGACTTTTTTAGTGAGTTCTCGTTAATGGCGATCGCCTCGATCGGGGCGTTTTGTATTGGGGAGTATCCCGAGGCCGTAGCCGTGATGCTTTTCTATACGGTAGGAGAGAGATTGCAACTTCTAGCCGTGAATAAAGCCTCGAAGAATATCAGTGACTTATTAGATGTCCGGCCGGAACGAACGGATGTATGGCGGACGGGTACATATATGAATGTATCTCCGAAGGATGTGAAAGTAGGCGAGCGGATCGAGGTGAAGCCCGGCGGACGTGTGCCTTTGGATGGCGTTTTATTGGAAGCCGAGGTGCAGTTCGATACCTCGGCATTAACCGGGGAAAGTATGCCTCGTTCTATCTGTGAGGGTGAGGAGGTGCTTGCCGGAATGATCGTGCAGGGGCAGGCGGTACGTATACAAGTGAATCGGCCGTACGAGCAAAGTGCCTTGGCCCGTATTTTGGCTTTGGTGAAAGATGCCTCGGAGCGGAAAGCGCCGGCGGAATTGTTTATTCGGCGTTTCGCACGGATTTATACCCCAATCGTGATTCTTCTGTCGTTTCTAATCGTGTCGATTCCTGCTTTGGTAGGGATGGTGACGCCTTCTTTCCAGTATGTTTTCTCGGATTGGTTATATAGGGGATTGGTTTTCTTGGTTATTTCTTGTCCTTGTGCCTTGGTTATAAGTGTTCCGCTCGGATATTTCGGTGGTATAGGCGCCGCTTCTCGTGCCGGGATATTATTTAAGGGTGGTAATTATTTAGATGCGATCACACGGGTAAATACGGTAGCGTTCGATAAGACCGGTACATTGACTACCGGGCGTTTTGAGGTCACAACGGTGGAAAGCACGGGTATCCCGGCTTCTGATCTTTTGAGTGTTTTGTTATCAGTAGAGCGGAAAAGTACCCATCCGGTAGCGCAGGCTGTAGTTCGCTATGCGGAAAAACAAGATAGCGTGCCGATGGAAATCACTGACATGCGGGAATTGGCAGGGCATGGTGTCGAGGCTATCGTGAACGGTCGGCAGGTGCTTGTCGGTAATATTCGTTTATTGGCCGAACGTGATATTCCTGTCCCGAAGGAATTATCCGATAGTGTTTCTACCGTGGTGGTTTGTGTGATCGATGGGAAATATGCGGGGCATCTTCTCCTTTCGGATACCTTGAAGAAGGATGCCGTGGATGCGATTCGTCGGTTAAAGGATTTGGATGTTAAAGATATTTGCTTGTTGTCCGGGGATAAGCAAGAGATCGTGAATCAATTCGCTGAGCGTTTGGGTGTCGATAAAGCGTATGGTAATCTGCTGCCGGAGGATAAAGCCGCTTATATAGAGCGATTAACGGCGGAGCCGGATAAGTCGGTTGCCTTTGTGGGCGATGGGATGAACGATGCGCCGGTACTGGCTTTAAGTGATGTCGGTATTGCGATGGGTGGATTGGGATCGGATGCGGCCATCGAGAGCGCGGACGTGGTTATCCAAACGGACCAGCCCTCTAAAGTAGCGGAAGCTATTTCTATCGGACGTGCTACCCGGAATATCGTCCGTCAGAATATCGTGGGATCTATTGGCGTGAAGGTGATAGTCCTTGTGGCGGGAGCCTTCGGTTTTGCCACGCTTTGGGAAGCTGTTTTCGCGGATGTAGGCGTATCTTTGCTGGCGGTTCTTAATTCGATCCGTATACTAAAACGTTGAGAAGTGAAGAATTTCGAGATCGCTTTCATCGCATACTCATCTCTTTTTCGTACCTTTGCCCCTTAATCCAGTAGAAAATAATATAAATACACATACGAATTATGTTTGAGAACTTAAGCGAAAGGTTAGACAGATCGTTTAAACTGTTGAAGGGCGAAGGCAAGATTACCGAGATCAATGTGGCGGAAACATTGAAGGATGTGCGTAAAGCGTTGTTGGATGCCGACGTCAATTATAAGGTTGCCAAGAGTTTTACGGATACGGTAAAAGAGAAGGCTTTAGGACAGAACGTGCTTACATCGGTTAAGCCTAGTCAGTTGATGGTTAAGATTGTTCACGATGAGTTGGCCAGCTTGATGGGCGGCACGGCGGTTGACGTGAATTTGCAGGGAAATCCCGCCATTATATTGATGTCCGGTTTGCAAGGTTCGGGTAAGACTACTTTCACTGGTAAACTAGCGTCTTTATTAAAGACCAAGAAAAATAAGAAACCATTATTAGCCGCTTGCGACGTGTATCGTCCGGCAGCTATCGAGCAGTTGCGTGTAGTCGGAGAGCAGGTGGGTGTTCCGGTATACATGGAATTGGAGAATAAGAATCCGGTGGAGATCGCTATGAACGCTATCCGCGAGGCACGGGCTAAAGGCAATGACGTCGTGATCGTGGATACCGCCGGTCGTTTGGCTATCGATGAGCAGATGATGAACGAGATCGCCGCTATCAAGAGCGCTATCCAGCCGGATGAGACCTTGTTCGTGGTAGATGCCATGACGGGTCAGGATGCCGTGAATACCGCAAGGGAATTTAATGAGCGGCTGAACTTCGACGGCGTCGTACTTACGAAGTTGGATGGTGATACCCGTGGTGGTGCCGCTTTGTCGATCCGTACGGTTGTGGATAAGCCGATTAAGTTTGTCGGTACGGGCGAGAAGATGGATGCCTTGGATATTTTCCACCCTGAACGTATGGCGGATCGAATCTTAGGCATGGGTGATATCGTGTCTTTGGTGGAACGTGCGCAAGAGCAATATGACGAGGAAGAAGCGAAACGTTTGCAGAAGAAGATCGCTAAGAACCAGTTCGATTTTAACGACTTTATCTCCCAGATCCAACAGATCAAGAAGATGGGTAACTTGAAAGAGTTGGCATCCATGATCCCGGGTGTAGGAAAGGCATTGAAAGATGTGGATATCGATGATAACGCGTTCAAGAGTATCGAGGCTATCATTTATTCGATGACTCCGGATGAGCGCAGCAACCCGGCTATCTTGAATGGCTCACGCCGTCAGCGTATCGCTAAAGGTAGCGGTACGAGCATCCAAGAGGTGAACAAGCTGATCAAGCAATTTGATGAGACCCGTAAGATGATGCGTATGCTTACTTCTGCGAAGTCGGGGAAGATGAAGCTACCTTCGATGAAGCCCTCGTTCAGACGTTAATTAACAGGAGACAATCAATAATATGGAAGAACAACATTATCAATTGCTGGATGGTAAGGCCGTTTCCGCTCAGATGAAGAAGGAGATGGCTGAGGAGGTAGCCCAGATCAAGGCTGCCGGAGGTAAGATCCCTCACTTGGCTGCTATTTTGGTGGGCCATGACGGTGGTAGCGAGACTTATGTGGCTAGTAAAGTCAAGACTTGTCAGGAGATTGGTTTTAAGTCTACCTTAATTCGCTTTGAGGAGGATGTTACGGAGGAAGAATTGCTTCGCAAGGTCGATGAGTTAAATAATGATCCGGATGTGGATGGCTTTATCGTACAGCTTCCGCTTCCGAAACATATATCCGAGCAGAAGGTGATTGAGGCGATCGATTATCGTAAAGACGTGGACGGTTTCCATCCGATTAACGTGGGACGTATGTCTATCGGTTTGCCTTGTTTCGTATCGGCTACGCCTGCCGGTATCTTGGAATTATTGAAGCGTTATCATATCGAGACGCAAGGAAAGCATTGCGTGGTTTTGGGACGCAGCAATATTGTCGGCAAGCCGATGGCTACCTTGATGATGCAGAAATCTTATCCGGGCGATTGTACGGTGACCGTATGCCATAGCCGTTCTAAGAACTTGAAGGAGATGTGCTTGTCTGCTGATATTATTATCGTGGCTTTAGGTGTTCCTGAATTCTTGAAAGGGGATATGGTGAAGGAAGGCGCCGTGATCGTTGACGTGGGAACAACCCGTATGCCAAGCAGCGTAACCAAGAGCGGATTTAAGTTAACGGGAGATGTCTTGTTTAACGAGGTCGCTCCTAAATGTTCCTATATCACTCCGGTTCCGGGTGGCGTAGGGCCTATGACAATCATTTCTTTGATGCGTAACACATTGTTAGCGGGAAAGAAAGCGATCTATAAGTAAGTGGATGGATAAAAAAGTTCGCAAAAGGTTTGTGTAATCAGAATTTATACCTATCTTTGCGCCGTCTTAAAGGGGGAATCCTTTGAAAGGCGGATATGGTGAGAGTAGCTCAGTTGGTTAGAGCATCGGATTGTGGTTCCGAGGGTCGTGGGTTCGAGCCCCATCTTTCACCCATTGTGGTTTTTTAGATAAAAATCTTGTTATGAATAAAACAAGGTTTTATGAACCAAGGCGTCTGTGAAGAATGAAAGGTTTTTTTATATGGTGAGAGTAGCTCAGTTGGTTAGAGCATCGGATTGTGGTTCCGAGGGTCGTGGGTTCGAGCCCCATCTTTCACCCTAGAATGAGAAAAGGATATGTCTATTAGGGCATATCCTTTTTCTATTTCTTATAATGGGCATTGTAAGTCTTTTATGATGCCCATCATAAGGAGCTTACAATAGGCATTATAAACTCCTTATAATAGCGATCGTGCTGACCTACTCTTCGGTATATAAACCTTCTCTTGATAATTGCTTATCCAGATTCGCTACACCGAGGGCTATGATAGCGGTAACCGTAGCCGTATGTTCTTGGTATTCGGGGATGTTCTTTGTGTATAAATCCCGTTCCGTATGCCAGATTTCGCCGTAATCAAAATCATATCCTTTGAAATCCTCTGTGGTGAAACCTAATGTGGGGACACCTTCGATGGCGAAAACTGATGCGTCTGTTCCCCCCATGCGTGTCGGGCGTTTACGGGGTTCACGAACTTTTACCTCGAAAGGATAGTCCGGACGGATTTTTTGGATGGGTTCGCTGATCTTCACGAAATCATCATACATGGCTTGAGGGACGGAGATACCGACAGGAGGTTCCGGGCCACCGTCACGATTGAACAAATTAGCGATTTTGGGTAATTTATCCTTATGCGCTTTCACCCAAGCTTGTGCTCCTAATAAGCCAAATTCCTCACCGGCGAATCCGATAAATAAGATCGTGCGCTTAGGCTTGGCTCCGGATTTGGCGATCATGCGAGCGGCTTCCATCATCGGTCCGATTCCAGTACCGCAATCGATGCCTCCGGTAGCCACGTCGAAAGCATCTAGGTGACCGCTGATAATAACATATTCGTCCGGGTATTTGCTGCCTTTGATAGACGCTACGACATTATGGTATTTAACCGGGCCTAATTTAAAATGATTACGAATATCGAACTCTAGTTCGAATGTACGTCTCTCTTTCACCATTTGTTCGATGATCGCGAATTGATGCTCGTCTAATTTGATATCCGGAAGTTCCGGCAGATTGTCGAAGTTCGTATTCGGGTCGTTCATCATTTTCCGGTCGTATAACGCACGGATAGGTACGGTGGAGGATTGGATAAAACCTAAAGCTCCGGCCTCGCACATTTCCTTATAATATAATCCGGGGAATTCTTTATAAGGCAACATCTCGTTTTTCTCCCCGTTTTCCCAGTTGCGGCGTCTTAGATCATTGTTTTTCTTCATGATCTCGTTGTTCTCTTTCTTGATCTCCGCACGGATGGAATCTCCCGAGGCGGAGCGGTCGATAGGCCAACCTACATTTTTCCCTGAGATAAGAACCCAAGCACCATTCAATCTTCCTTTGATTTGCTGGAACTCCTCGTCGTTACGAGGCTCCATCACCGCATGCCCACGTTGCACGCCTTTCGTTCCGGAAGTGTAGGAAGGGGTGGCGAAATGCAGGATCATTCCGTTGTCGCTCAACAAGCGTCCGAACCAAGGTCCTCGATTAAAGCCGACAGGGACGGTACCGGCCTCTTCTAATTGGACATCGAGTCCCCAACTCTTAAACTCACGCACCATCCACTCGGCGGCGTTCTCATAAGCGTCGGAACCTATTAAACGTCCGCCAAAGCGGTTTGTAAGGATATCCAGCTGATGCATCACTTGATTATCGTTCTGACCCATCTCGATGATTTTTTTTACGGCAGCGTCCTGAGCTGGTACAGGGGAGACTGTCATGCAGGCTAATGCCGCACAAACAAGTAAGATTTTTCTCATAAAGTAGTGTTTATTTCATTGATATGACTGTTTATTATTCAGTGTATGCAAATAAAGGAATAAATTTTGACTTATTGCAAATGAAATGGCAGTTTCTTTTATAACTTTGCGGAGTAAACAGATGGCGAATGAAAACAATGCGTAGCTTGAAGTGGTTAAGACCCCTCTTGGTAGTACTCTTTATGAGTTACTACGTGGGTGGCACGGCCTTTACCCATACGCATCATTTCCTAAACTATAGTATCACTCACTCTCATCCCTATCTGCCGGGAGCCGACGGCTTGCCTCATCATGAGCATAGTACGGTAGCGTTTAATACGATTGAAGAGCTGACCGAATTGTGTATGGAGTTAATTCCGTACTTACCTTTAGTTATGGCTTGGGCGCTTTTGATGGTAGTGCTCGTCTTTCTAAAGAAAGAGGTTGTCTTGCGTCTTGTGCGGCGTGGCGAATCCCGTGCGCCTCCCTCGTTTGGTATAGTAATTTGAATCAAGCATTAGAATCACTTTTTATACTAAACATTTTACGCATCTTATATGAAATCTATATTTTTACTATTGCTTCCAGCGATAGTACTATGCTCTTGCCATACCCAAAAGCAAGAGGATGAGTCTGCGCATGCCGTAACACTCAAAGGGGATATTATACATATCGGTTCCGAATCTCCTGTTTTATCCAAGTTGACAAAGGAAACGGTTAAACGGGAACCTTACCGTATGGAGTTTACCACGTCGGGGGTCGTACAGGCGATTCCTTCTAATTACGCGGAGGTGGCTTCACCGGTAAGCGGGCGAATTACGAAATCGTTCGTTCGCTTAGGGCAAAAAGTGGCCCCGGGTAGTCCGATCTTCGAGATTAGCGCTCCCGCTGTTTATGAGGCGGGGAAATCTTATTACCAAGCTCGCCAAGAGATGGAACTGGCCTTGAAAAGCTTGAATCGGGAGAAAGACTTGATGAAAAACAAGGTTGGTGTCCAAAAGGAATTGGAAGAGGCCGAGGTGAATTACGAGTTAAAGAAAAAAGACTATGAGAATATGGTCGCCGCATTGAAAGTCTTTCAGATTAATCCGGATGAAATGGCTTTGGGGCAACCATTGATCGTTCGCTCGCCTATAGCCGGTGAGGTCGTGAAAGATCGGATCGTAATCGGGCAATATATGAAAGAGGACGCCGAGCCTGTAGCTGTCATCGCCGATTTGAGCAAGGTATGGGTGGTCGCCCATGTAAAAGAGAAGGATTTGAGTTTAATACAGGCTTTGGATGAGGTGGAAATCCGGTTGGTAGCCATGCCGGATAAACCGATATCGGGAAAGATTTATCATATCAGCGAGATGCTGGACCCCGATACCCGTTCGGTGGAGGTCTTGATCGAGTGCGATAACAGTACCCGTTTGATGAAACCGGAGATGTACGGCACGGTCAAGTTGAGCGACCGTGAGGCGGAGGTAATCCGTATACCTACTTCCGCTATCTTGCAGGAAGAGGAGAATATGTACGTATTGGTGGAATTGGGGAATAACGATTATCGGAAACAAAAGATCGAGACCGGCCTTACTGAAGATGGCAAGACGGTGGTTTTATCCGGCTTGAACGTAGGTGACGAGATCGTAGCTACGGGAGCGTTTTATTTACTTGACGCACGCTAACGGACTATGAAAAGGATTATTTACTTGGCGATACATCGGCGAGGACTGATGTTCGTGTTATTTCTGTTCTTAGCGATCGTTGGTTATTATTCTTGGACGCGGTTGGCGATAGATGCTTATCCGGATATCGCCGATACCACCGTGCAAGTCGTGACGCAGGTTCCCGGATTGGCCGCCGAGGAGATCGAGCAACAAATCAGTATTCCGATCGAGCGGGCTATGAATGGTCTGCCGGGACTAAACGTAATGCGTAGCAAGAATACGTTTGGTTTATCTACGGTCGTATTGGTTTTTGATGATGGTATTGAGGATTATTGGGCCCGGCAACGTGTACAAGAGCGGTTGGTAGACGTGGAGCTTCCTTATAATGCGGTTCCCGGCTTAAATCCTTTGACTTCGCCGACGGGAGAGATCTTTCGTTATGTGGTGGAAAGTGACCGTTTGGACTTGAGGGAGTTGACCGATTTGCATAAATGGGTAATTATTCCGAGACTGAAACAGGTTACGGGTGTAGCGGATGTAAGTAATTACGGCGGTATCACTACCCAATATCAGATCGAGGTGAACCCTTATAAGATGGAGCAATATGACATTACCTTAGGGGATATTACGGAAAAGATAGAGAAGAATAACGTGAACGCCGGTGGTAGTATGTTAAGCCGGGGGGATTTGAGTTATGTGATCCGTGGAATCGGTCTGGTTAAGGACTTGGAAGACTTGGGACATATCGTGATCAAGACCGTGAATGGTGTCCCGGTCTACTTGAATGATATCGGTAAACTGAAATACGGAAACTTGGAGCGTAAGGGCGTTTTAGGTTTTACGGACGATACCCGTAATTACTCCGATGGCGTGGAAGGTATCGTGCAAATGCTCAGGGGGGAGAATCCGTCCCGGGTGTTGGATGATGTGCATAAGGCGGTAGACGAACTAAATAACGAGACACTTCCCGAGGGAACCCGTATCCATCCGTTTATGGATCGTACGGATTTGGTTAATACGACCTTGCATACCGTATCGCATACCTTGTTCGAGGGTATGGTACTGGTAGTCTTGGTATTGATCTTATTCTTGGGGAGTTGGCGTGGCGCTTTGTTGGTTGCGTTAACCATTCCTTTGTCTCTATTGATTGCCTTTATCTTGATGCATGTTACGAATATTCCTGCGAACCTACTTTCCCTAGGTGCTATAGACTTCGGTATTTTGGTAGACGGAGCGATCGTGATGATGGAGACGGTCTTGAAGAAAAGGGAACGGCATCCGGATGAGGTATTGACGGAGGATTCGATCTTGCGCCGTACGACCGAGGTGGCTCGCCCGATCTTTTTCTCTACATTAATTATTATAACGGCCTATCTTCCTTTGTTCGCTTTTGAGCATATTGAGAAAAAATTGTTTACGCCGATGGCTTATACCGTAGGGTATGCTTTGCTGGGCGCTTTGTGCGTGGCCTTGTTCTTGATTCCGGGATTGGCCTTTTATGCGTATCGTAAGCCGGGAAAGATTTACCATAATCGTTGGTTGGAGAAACTTTCCACGGCTTATCATTCACAAATTGTCCGATTGATGGAGAAGCCAAGACGGGTTATTGTACCGTTACTGGCGATATTGCTGGGAGCGGGGATTTTAAGTTATACCGTAGGAAAAGACTTCTTGCCTCCGTTGGATGAGGGGGCGATTTGGATACAGGTACAGCTTCCTCCGGGTATTTCCATTGAGAAATCTAAGGAGATGGGGGCGGAGCTTCGGAAGACTTTGAAAGAGTTTAAGGAAGTCTCATATGTAATGACCCAAGTAGGTCGCGATGATGAGGGGGCGGAAGCGTTCTCACTCTCCCATGTGGAGTGTGGCGTGGGATTGAAGCCCTATAGTACATGGGAGTTCGGTAAGACGAAAGCGGATTTGATCGAGGAGATGGCAGCTAAGTTGGAGACTATGCCCGGCTACTCGGTCGGTTTTTCACAGCCGATCATCGATATGGTGATGGATCAGATCGCCGGGGCTCATAGTGATTTGGCGTTGAAGATCTATAGCGATGATATTACGGAAAGTCGCCATATCGCAGATCAAGTCGCTAATGTGTTGAAGGAAATACCGGGTGCTGCCGACGTAGCGGTAGATCAAGAGCCTCCGTTGCCGCAATTGCAGATTATCGCGGATCGTGCCCGTATCGCCCAGTATGGCTTGAACGTATCGGATGTGGCTGATTTGATTGAGTTAGCGATCGGTGGAGCCTCTATTTCCCAGATATTTGTCGGAAGTAAAAGTTATGACGTGATTTGTCGTTTCGATGACGCTAGCCGCAATTCTCCCGAACGTATCGGTAATCTATTGCTGACTACCGGTTCCGGAACGAAGATTCCTCTTTCGCAAGTAGCGGAGATTAAGATGACAACCGGTGCCAGTACGATTACCCGTGAGATGAATAAGCGGCACTTGACGGTACGGGTTAATTTACGTGGCGTGGACTTGACAGCGTTCTTGAATAAGGCGAATGCGTTGATTGATAAAGAGGTGAAATACGATCATGATTCCGTGCATTTGAAATGGGCCGGACAGTTCGAGAACCAGCATCGTGCGTATGCCCGTTTGGGGGCTGTGGTTCCTTTGGCGTTGGGACTGATGCTGCTTCTGTTGTTTGCGGCTTGCGGTAAATTCCGGCAGGCGGCTTTGATGATGAGTGTCGTTCCCTTGGCTTTGTTTGGTGGTATGTTGGCGTTGAATGTGCGGGGAATGACATTGAATGTTTCCTCGGCGGTTGGTTTTATTGCCTTGGTCGGTGTCGCTATCCAAAATGGCGTGATCATGATTTCCCATATCAATAACTTACGTACAAGGGAACGAGATTTGAAAGATGCGGTGATAACGGGAACTAAGCACCGTTTCCGTCCGATCTTGATGACGGCTACGGTTGCGGTCTTGGGATTGCTTCCTGCCTCTGTTAGTACAGGTATCGGTTCGGACGTGCAGCGTCCCTTGGCTACGGTAATCGTTTACGGGCTTTTATTTGCTACGGTAATCACGCTTTATGTACTTCCCGCTTTATACTATATGATCGAGAAACATTATGAGGGGAAGGATTTGATGCCGGTATCGGAGGAAAAAGAGCTGCACGCTTAATCCGGAGGTGGAATTAAAAAGATATACTATGTTTAGATTAGAAGATATGAAGAAATATATAATCCTGTCATTACTCTGCGGATGCTTATCCGTGAATGCCCAGACCATGGTTCCGCTTACGTATCGGCAATATATGGAGCGGGTTGCGGAAGGCAACCTTGAGTATGCGTCGGAGAAATTGAATGTGCCGGCCGCTAAGGCTGAGGTAACGGCGGCAAAGGTATTTAACGATCCGAACCTTTCCGTGTCTTATTTCAATAATGAGAATAATTCCTTGCAAATGGGAGAAGGTGTTGAAGTAGAACTGAGCAAAACTTTCTCTTTTGGAAAACGGGGTGCGAATATCTCATTGGCACGTAGCGAGAGTGAGTTGACCGAGGCTTTGTTGGCCGATTATTTCCGGAATCTCCGGGCAGACGCTACGATTGCTTATATGGAAGCCTTGAAGCAACATGAGTTGTATAAGGTAAAGGAGAATGCCTATGAGAATATCCGGACATTGGCGGAGAGCGACAGTATCCGTTTCTCATTGGGGCAAATCCGTGAGGTGGATGCTACGCAGAGCCGGGTAGAGGCCGGGGTCTTACGAAATGAGTTGCTGCAAGCCGGAGCGGAATTAAAGAATGCTTTCTCGAACTTAAACTTCTTGACGGGGACTTTCAGTACGGATACTTTATTTCACCCAGAGGCTGAGTTACGTACGGAGCCTCGGGATTTTATCCTTGCCGACTTAATCACGGCGGCAAGCGAGGGGCGTACGGATTTGGTAGCTGCCTTAAAAAGCAAGGAAGTGGCCGCTAGAGCCTTGAAAGTAGCTCGCCGGGAGCGGAATATGGATGTGGATTTGTCTATCGCCGTAAGCCGTAACGCCCGGGTTTATAATGAGGAAGCTCCGGCACCTCCTTTTACCGGAGTGACGGCAGGTATCGCTGTTCCTTTGAAATTCTCTAATTTCAATAAGGGAACGGTTCGTGCCGCTCGTTATCGGGAGCAACAAGCGGAAGCGCAATATAAGCAGGCTCTTTTGCAAGTACAGACGGAGGTGATGCAGGCATATCGTAATTATCAATCTTTCGCCGAGCAAGTTAATCATTATGAGGATGGGCTTTTAAGGCAAGCCCGTGAGGTGATGGATGGCAAGATTTACAGCTATAATAGGGGGGAAGTCTCTTTGTTGGAAGTCTTGGACGCCCAGCGTACTTACGATGAGGTACAAGCTCAGTATATCGAGACGCTGTTTAATTACAGCTCAGCCTTGGTCGAATTAGAACGTTCGGCGGGTATTTGGGATATTGAGATTTGATTTGCGCTATAATTCAGAAAAGTAAAACAAGGGATAAATTGTAAGACGCTTACATTTCTATCCCTTGTTATTTTATCTGAATAAATCCATCAGTTTATCCGGTAATTGCCTAGTATCAGAATATCTGATATTTCAGTAAATGATTCTTCTGCATGTTTAGACCATTGGATTTATTTTACCATGAAGCCAACTTTTTTTGTAGTTTTTTCTTCAGCGCTTTTTGCGTACAATAATCCCCATTGTTGAAATCTACTTCAGATTCAGCTATCTTACAAGTTAATTCAGCCTCGTCTGGTGCCCAAGGATAAAGGCCCTCCTTTTGCTTGGCAAGGCATAGACGTTTTATATAGGTCTCCACTTTCGATAATCTTTCCTCATCCATGCCTTTTATCAAGTCATAGAGATATTCTTTCCGTAAATTTAATTCCATCGTTGTCATAAGATTTGTTTTTTAGGTTTCTTAAACTAGACAAAGATAGCGTATGTATTTGGATATTATGTATTTTTGCATCTAAAAAATGAGCGCATGATATTCTACTTTACAGGGACAGGAAACTCCCGTTGGGTTGCGGAAGCGTTAGGAACGGCTTTCGATGAGCCGTTGGTTTCCATTGCCGATGCGTTGAATGAGGGTAAGGATGAGAATGTTTATCCATTGAGGGAGAGGGAGAAAGTGTTTTTTGTGTTTCCTGTCCATTCTTGGGGACCGGCTGTATTGGTGTCCCGTTTTATTTCCCGGTTGATCCTGTCTGGATATAAAGGGCAAGAGGTTTATTTTGTCTGTACTTGTGGTGATGATTGTGGATATACAGATCGGATCATGCGGAGCTCCTTGGCGAGACGGGGAATTACCTTAACCGGAGGATTCTCTCTACAAATGCCGAACAATTATATCTTAATGCCCGGCTTCGACGTGGATAGTAAGGAGGTAGAGACTGAAAAACTGAAAAAAGCACCGGAACGTGTAGACGAGATCGTAGAGGCGATCCGGCAGAAGAAAAATCCCTCTTTGTATTGTGCGGGAAGTGTCCCTCTTTTGAAGAGCTATATGGTCTATCCGTTATTTACTCACTTCGCGATAGGCAGTAGCCGATTTTATGCTACGGATACCTGTATCTCTTGCGGTATCTGTGCGAAGGTCTGTCCGACCGGTACGATTTCCCTGTCGGGTAACGGAAAACCGGAATGGGCTGATACTTGCGTTCAGTGCGTTGCCTGTATTCATCGTTGTCCGGTGCGTGCGATAGAATATGGGACGATCTCGTTGAAAAAGGGACGTTATCATCACCCAGAGTTTAAGTAATCAATAATATAGAATAGAGAAATGAAGCAATTTTGTATGATGGCACTTGCCGGCCTTTTGGTGGTTGGTTGCCAAGAAGTTCCAAAAGGATATGTTATCAATGGCGAGGTAGAGAATATGCCCGACGGTAAAATTTACTTGAAGTCATTCCGTAATAAAATGTTCTTTGACGTGGATACGGCAGAGGTAAAAGACGGGAAATTCACCTTTAAGGGTGAGGTAGATCAGCCTTTACTATTCGGTTTGGCAACCGAGAATATGAATTATCCGGTTCAACTTTTCTTGGAGAATACGGATATGAATGTCAAGATCGGGAATGACGGGGAGACCATCACCGTACGGAACTCGCCGGTGAATGATATCTTTCAAGAAAATGCGGAGAAGGTATTTGAGGAAGGGTATGATATTGACAGTTTGATCTCGAAATATCCGGATTCTCCGGCGGCGGCGTTCTATCTATATCGTTATTTTACCTACCAATTATCTTTGGATGATTTGAAGGCGGCTCGTGCGAAGATTTCCCCGGCATTGGCGAATAGTCCTTATGTGAAGGACTTGGACGGTATTATCAAGCAATTAGAACACGTACAGATCGGACAAGTCGCTCCGGAGTTCTCCTTGCCGGATACTGCCGGGGTTTCTGTGTCTTTGTCGGACTTTAGGGGAAAATATGTGTTATTGGATTTTTGGGCCTCTTGGTGTCCCCCGTGTCGCAAGGAAAACCCTAACGTGGTAAATGCCTTCCAGCAATATAAGGATAAGAACTTTACGATCGTAGGTATATCCTTGGACAAGGATAAGGCTAAATGGCAGAAAGCGATCGCTGACGATCATCTGACTTGGGCTCACGTTTCCGACTTGAAATATTGGGATTCTGAGATCCCTGCTCTTTATGGGGTACGGGGTATTCCGGCAAATGTGTTATTGGATCCGAATGGGGTGATCATCGCCAAGAATATCACTGGAGAAGACTTACAGAATACCTTGAAGGAAGTGATTAAATAAGGATACGTTACTGCAAAGCCGTTGCAGTAGTATAAACAAAGGGAGTGTATTGGATTAAGCCTAATACACTCCCTTTTTTATGGATAAGTTATGACTTTTTTTTATTTAAGCGGAATAAGGGTAAAGCCCCAGTTGTATTCCCGGTTTGCGGGTAATGTATAAGCTGGTTCCGGACGTGAACCCCAGCTATCATAACCTGCTACACCTTGTTGTTTCAAGTCGACGCAAACCTCAACGAAGTCGCGAGGCGTGATATCGTTGATATGATGCTGGCGACGTAATACGTTCTTTGCTGCGGCTTCATCATGATTCGCTACTTGCTCTGGTGTGAAATTACTCCATTGACGGGATAGGCCAGTCGCTTCCTCGTCATCGAAATCCTCTATGGAATTACGCAAAGCGTTAAATCCAATCGTATTATCCGCTTGGATCAACAAGCCTTTCTTGCCGGTACTAAGTGATACCCAACGAGTGTCGGTATGATGACCGTTTTCCTGCGGGCGTACATATGGGAAATATAATTCCTCGGCTGTAGATTTATATAAGCCGACCATACTACCGGCGTTTCTATCCAAGTAGTTCTCAGCAGGTCCTCGTCCGAAATATTCCACTTGATTCATGCTTGCCGGTAAGCGGAAGCGAACACCGATACGGGGAACATTCAATTTGGAAGCCTCTTTACGGGCGGCGTCACGTCCCGGAGTGAAAGTTGCCGTGCGAGTAGATTCCGATACCTCGGTTTGGGCGGCATCCATATCCGTGGATGTGAAACGGGCGGCCACATTTACAGCTCCGCTTGGATAGATCGTATAATTAACAATGTATAGATTTCCTGCCGGCAATAAATAGTTCACGTTAACCACGGCGTTATTGCCATCCATAGTGACGGTAGCGTCTGTCACGTTGAAGTTCTTGCTGCTTTCCTTCCAGACTTGCAAGCGTTTTGGCATACCGTTTCCGTAATCGTTATCGGTCGGCGCACGCCAGAAGTTCGGTTGGATACCGAAACCCTCGCTGAAATATTCCGTACCATCTACTTTATAAGAAGTAACGATTCCTGTCTTCCTGTTAAACACGAAGTTTACCTTTGAGGAGGATGCCGATAAGTTATCTCCATTGGTTGAAACCGTTAATTTAGGGCCGCTGGTCTTAAACGCCTTCTTGGTGCTTTCGATCGGTAAGCGGAATTGATCGCAAGCGATTTCGTGTCCGATAGGGATTAACGGCTCTTTTTCTACGGTCGTTACGTTGAAGTTTACGAAATATTCCGTACCTGCTTGTGGCTTTAAGTTGCCTACGGGAACCGTAAATTCCTTAGAAGCTTGCGGTTCTATGTCCAAAGAGACTTTACCGGAGCGTACAACTTTATTATTGGCTGTTACGCTATAGTGGACCATATATTTCTTTAGGTTTGTGAAATAAAAACGGTTCGTGACGCGGAATAAACCGTTCGCTAAATCGATCGCCTCAAACCCGATATTTTGATGGGCGTATTTAACCTCTGCCATAGCGGGATGCGGGGTACGATCCGGGTTTACTATACCGTTGCAAAGGAAGTTTCCGTCACTAGGGGCGTTTACTCCATAGTCACCACCATAGGTATAATATTCACGTCCATTCTTATCTTTTTCCAAGATACCTTGGTCCACCCAGTCCCAGATGAATCCGCCTTGCAGGTTCGGGTATTTATAGATAGCTTTCCATTGATCCCATAAGTTACCGGAAGAGTTTCCCATCGCATGTGAATACTCCGAAGGAGCTACCGGACGATCACTACCCTTACGCCCGATTTCCTCTAGCCATTCAGCGCTCGGGTATTGAGGTACGTACATATCCGTATTCCATTCCCAAAGGGCACGTTCGTAGTTCACCGGACGATTCATGCTATTTATTTCCTTGTCTTTCAGATATAAATAAGTTTGATAGAAGTTGTATCCGTTTCCAGCCTCGTTTCCGAGTGACCAGAAAGTAACGCTCGGATAATTCTTGTTTCGTTCGTACATATTCATCGTACGGTCCATATGCGGGATCAGCCATTCCGGATTATTACCCAAAGTGCCGCCTTTTTTCAGGCTGTAATACATACCGTGAGACTCGATATTCGCCTCATCGTAAACATACAATCCGTATTCGTCGCAGAGTTCATAGAATTTACGGTCTTGCGGATAGTGGCATAGGCGGACAGCGTTGATATTGTTTTGCTTCATCAGCTCGAAATCCTTACGCATGAGTTCCTCGGTTACGTAATGTCCGGTTTCCGGGTTATGCTCATGGATATTGACACCCTTGAACTTAACCGGTTGCCCATTGAACAATAAGACCGTATAAGGTTTTCCGTCTTCCGCTACTTGGTCAATTTGCTTCATCTCGAACCGGCGGAAACCAACGTTGAATGGAACTACCTCGATTACCTTACCCTCTTCTTTTATCGTCATCAATAATTTGTATAGATTCGGATGCTCGGCGCTCCAAGGGGCTACGTTCTTTAAATCATACTCGAAAGATGCTGTTTGAGGGGCTGCGGGACTTACCCATATGTCATTAGACTCGGAGGTCACAAGATTACCTTTTGCGTCCAAAAGCTCATATCCGACATTTAAGTTTTTTGTTTCTTGGGTATGATTCTTTAAGTCTACCGCCAGTTTGAAGATTCCATTCGTATACGTATCGTCCAAGGTTGAGACGACACGGAAATCTTGAATACTGGCCTTAGGTTGAGACCAAAGGAATACGTCACGTTCGATACCGCTCATTCTCCAGAAATCCTGACATTCCAAATAAGAACCGGTGCTCCAACGGAATATCTTTAATGTAAGCACATTCTTTCCGGGTTGCAGGTATTTATTGATCAGGAACTCGGCGGGATTTTTGGAATCCTCGCTATAACCCACTTCTTTCCCGTTTAAATATACGTAAAGGCCGGATTTAGCTCCGCCGATGTGTAAATAAATATCCCGGTTATCCCAATTTGCGGGTATCTCGATGTCTCTGCGGTATACGCCAACCGGATTCGCTTCCGGCAATAACGGAGGTTGGGGATTTCTTGGTTTAAACTCGTAACCATGATTCGTATAAATGGCTACGCCATGTCCTTGTACTTCCCAGTTTCCGGGAACGGTTATATCATCCCATGAAGAGGTATTAACGGAAGGATCTGTGATATTTTGAGGAAGATCTTTGTAAGAGTCGACAAAGAAAAATTTCCAAGTACCGTTTAATAGGGAATAGTACGGGCTTTTCTCAAATCGAGAGGTGAGGGCGGTTTCCCGGTCCGCATAACTCATGAAGGAGCTTCTGGGTTTTTCCTTGTTTACGGCTACCACTTGGATGTCTTGCCAATAAGGTTTTGCAGGTTGGGGTGAAGAACCGCCCGCATAAGCCATTCCGGAAATAAGGCAACCTAATGCTCCGGAAAGCATCATTTTTTTGATAGAGTTCATATTCATCGTATTTTATTTAGATTAGCACTGGGGAATTGAAAATTGAGAATTGAGAATTGAAAATTACGTAGAGTCACTTCTAATTTTCAATTCTCAATTCTCAATTTTCAATTATTTAGCTGCATAGTAAGAATATCCGTTAGCTACTTGCTGGAATGCTAAAACCCCAGATTGGCTTAACTCGACATTCATTTCTTTTCCGTCCGGTAGGTACATGACAACTTCGTCATTGCCATTGAATTTTAACAATTTTGTGCTTTCACCGTCAGCCTCTACATTCCAGCTTTGATCTGCTTCGTTGAAAACTAAGTCAAGCGCTTTCTCGTCGCCTTCCTTTTGGATATGGTATCCGTCAACTTTTGTTTCTACGGTATAAACGCCGTCTTTACCATCGATTGTTTTAACGTTACCTACATCTGCTACAGGATTACTTCCGCTCCAAAATTCGATAGAGTTGATCACAAGGACATCAGCCAAAGCGGAAATCTCGTAAACCGGGACAATCCAGAAAGCAATGAACACTAGCTCATTGACAAACTTACTGTCGATGCTTCTATTCCACGTTAAAAGTTTGTTTGTTAAACCAAAAGATCCTATACAGGACGAAAATAGGATACTACTTGCCACCGTAGTCGCTAGTAATAAAGTTAAGCTTTTCTTTTTCATAATTTAATAATTAGTTATTACAAGGGACGAAGATAACAACTTTTTCATGATAAATAGTGGTTATAAAGGAATAAATGGAATAAGTGCCTTAATATTAATCAAGCTTCTATAAGTACGTAGTTCTGGCGGAACCATGGTTTATGTAACATTATTAACATATAAACTATTGATTTTATGGAAGTTAAGTTTTTTCGTCTTGCTATTAATTTTGATTCGGTAGAAACTGAGTCATTTTATGTTGAGTTTCTTTCTTACTCTAACACAGTATCTTATCTTGTTCGTAAGATTTTGCTTTATTTTGATGCTAAACCTATTCGTTCGTTTGTTGTCTCTCCTGTTGATGAGCATACTCCTTCTTTTTCTCTTATGCATTCTTCTAATATTGATTTGTTTAATTATTTAATACATTGATTGTTATGAAACCAGTTTGGAAAGTAGTTCTTTACGTAGCGGAAGCGTTATTGTCCGCTATTAAGGTTGTTTTTGGTGGTAAGGATAAGGAGTCTAAGTGATGGAATCCGTCTTGCCTTTAAATTGTCGTTGTCTTGAACCTCGCAAGGTTTTTAATCCTTATTCCAAGGATAGTCTTGTTGTTCCTTGTGGCCATTGTAAGGCTTGCCTCTTGAATAAGAACTCTCGGCTCGCTTTTCAATGTGACTTGGAATCTGTCTCTAATAAGTATTGCGTATTTATCACCCTTACTTATGCTAATCGTTTTATACCTCGAGCTAATTTCGTTGATACCACTGATCGCCCTTTTGGTTGTGATCTTTATGATAAGGAGACTGGTGAGTTACTCGGTGCTTGTGATATGCTGGAGGAAGATCGTCAACGCTTGTTGGATAAGTTTTATTTGTTCGGCGATGTACCTTATTTGAGAAAGTTTGATTTACAATTATTCTTTAAAAGATTTCGTTATTATGCGGGAAAAATTACAAAAGAGAAAGTGCGTTACTTTGCTGTCGGAGAGTATGGACCCGTCCATTTCAGACCGCATTATCATATCTTATTATACTTCAACTCTGAAGCCCTCTTACAGGCATGCTCAGAGATTGTATTTTCGTCATGGAGATTTGGTCGTATCGATTGTCAGCTCTCCAAAGGTAAATGTTCTTCGTATGTTGCGAGTTACGTTAATAGCTCTGTGTCTGTACCCAAAGTTTTTACGTTACCTTCCACACGTGGGTTCTGTTTACATTCTCAAAAACTGGGTCAAGGTTTTTTGCAAGGTGAACGAGAGAAAGTATACTCGCTTACCGCTTCGGACTTTATTCAAAGAAGCGTCGTTTTCAATGGCTCTTATAAGGAGTTTCGTTTGTGGCGGTCGTGTTACCGTTATTTCTACCCCAAATGTAAAGGATTCTCTGATAAATCTGCACGTGAACTTTCTTACTCTTATAGAATCTATGCTACGGCGAAAGAATTGTTCCCCTACTGTGAGACAGCTGCGGAACTCGCACGTGAGATAGCTTCTTGTGTTCGTATTTTTGGTCCTTTTGTTAAGGGTCTTTCTTTTGATCTTCCTCTTTCTGAGGTCTCTAAAATGAACGATTTGTTGTCGTATTTTTATGATTCTGTCTGTGATATGGATATTGATTCTGATTTGTTCCAGCGTTGGGTCAATCGTATTTATATTGAGTTATTAACTTCTAAGCATTTTTTGTATTATGTCTGTGATCATTCGACTACCTACGAGATAAATCGTAAGATTCGTCTTATACAGGAATTTTATAAGCAATTGGATTACCTTCGTTTGTCTGATTTTTTTGAGAATCAATCTCAATATTATGAATCTGATTTTGTCGGTGATGAGCCTTTGCTTTCTGATCAGTATGGTAATAGTTTTGTTCCTTACTTCTATGATAATTTGAATTATTCTATGAAGTGTTATAAAGAATTGGTCGCTTATAAGTTGTTTAAGTCTAACACTTTACAGCTTGCGCAGGACCGGATTAAGCATAAGTATCTTAACGATAAGAATAAAATATTTTTCAATGAGTAATATTATGAATTTAAAGTCGTTACGTAATAAACCTTCTCGTAATGGCTTTGATCTTTCGTTCAAGCGGAATTTTACCGCTAAAGCTGGAGAGCTTCTTCCTGTTATGGTTAAGGAAGTTTTACCCGGTGATGTTTTTAATATCGATCTTTCTTCGTTTACTCGTACGCAGCCTGTTAATACTGCTGCTTTTGCTCGTATGCGTGAGTATTACGATTTCTTCTTTGTTCCTTACAGTCTTCTTTGGAATAAGGCTGATACTGTCTTGACGCAGATGCTTGATAATCCGCAGCATGCTACGGGTTTATCCTCTTCTGATTTTATCTTGCGTGGTACTATGCCGTATGTTACTTGCCAGCAAATTGCCACGTATGTTAAATCAATGTATACTCTTTCTACTTTACCAACTACCAGTATCGGTAAAAACTTTTTTGGTTATGAACGTGGTCGTTTGACTGTTAAGTTGCTTGAGTATTTAGGTTATGGTAATTTTGAGCAATATTTTTCTGGTGCTTCTGATAGCAGTTGGGCTGATTCTCCGCTGATGGATAATCTTAACTTGAATATATTTGGTTTGTTGGCTTATCAGAAAATTTACGCTGATTTTTATCGTGATTCTCAATGGGAAAAGATTTCGCCCTCTACTTTTAATGTAGATTATATGTCTGGTGTTGACACTACGAATGTTGCTATACCTACTATGTCTCCTACTGATTTGTTTTATAAGGGATATAACTTTTTTGATCTTCGTTACTGCAATTGGCAAAAGGATTTGTTTCATGGAGTTGTTCCACGTTCTCAATATGGCGATACGGCTTCTGCTGTTTCTTATGGTAAACCTAATGATACTCTTATTCAGTCTAGTTTGAGTATTCTTGCGCTTCGTCAAGCTGAGTTTTTGCAGAAATGGAAAGAGATCGCTCAGTCTGGTAATAAGGATTATAAGGAACAAGTTCAGAAGCATTGGAATGTCTCTGTAGGTGATTACGCTTCCGAGATGTGTCAATATCTTGGTGGAACTTCCTCTAATATTGATATTAATGAGGTTGTTAATACTAATATTACGGGTGAGAATGCCGCTGATATCGCAGGTAAAGGTACTGGTGTTTCTCGTGGTAATATTAAGTTTGATTCTCGTGGTAAATATGGTCTTTTGATGTGTATTTATCATACGCTCCCTGTTTTGGATTATACCACGGATTTTGTTGATTTTCCTTTCACTAAGGTTAATTCCTCTGATTATGCCATTCCAGAGTTTGATAAGGTTGGTATGCAAGGTGTTCCTCTTGTTAATCTTATGAATGCTTCTGGTAAATATAATCTAAACGCTCCTACTTTGATGCTTGGTTATGCTCCTCGTTATATAGATTATAAGACTTCGTTTGATGTATCTGTTGGTGGTTTTAAGAGGACGCTTAATTCTTGGGTTATGTCTTATGATAATGCTTCTGTTGCGGATCAGTTGGCTTCCGGTGCTAATACTCCTGAATCCGAGGATTGGTATGTCACGTATACTGCTTTTAAGGTTGATCCTAGTTCGGTTGATCCTATTTTTGCTGTTGCCGCTGATTCTAAGTTTGATACTGATCAGTTTTTATGTAGTGCCTTTTTTGATGTGAAGGCGGTTCGTAATCTTGATGTAGATGGTTTACCTTATTAATTTTTTTGCTTATGTTTTCTAATAAAAGGCGTTTGGGTTTTTATTCCCGTGTTCCTCGTCCTCGTGGATGTGGTTTGGTTGATTTTAATAGAAGTGAGTTTTATCAACCTTCTATGATTGATGATTTTCTTTTTGTTAAGGATAATCCTCCTTACTCGGATGGAGAATCGATTATTATCACTTCTGACGTTACTATGTTGTTTAATCAAGAACGTCTTGATAGAATGACTAAGGAAGCTTTGATTCAGCATTTTGATTCTATGTCTGTTCAGAGTTCTAAATTCGCTGATATTCGTTCTAAGATTTCCGACGATCAGCTTTGTTCAATCGTGAAGTCTCGTTATATTCAGTCTCCTTCTGAACTTATGGCTTATAGTGCGTATTTAGTTGATGCTGTAGGTGAGGGATTGGCTTCTATGGCTCCGCATGTTGATCCTGTTGGTGATCCTGCTCCTGCTGGTGACCCTGCTCCGGCCTCTGCGGAATAAGTTTATATGTTACTTCTAATAGGGCGGTTAATACCGCCCTTTTCTTTATCAAGTTTAATTTATTTAATATTTTATACTATGGGTGTTGTACAAGGTTTGACAGGTCTTGCTGGTGCTGGTATTACCGCTGGCGCTAATACCGCTGCTACCGTTATGACTAATAATGCTAATAAGCAGATTGCTCAAATGAATAATGAGTTCAATGAGAAGATGTTGAATAAGCAAATGGATTATAATAAGGAAATGTATCAGCAGCAGCTAGGTGATCAATGGTCTTTCTATAATGACGCTAAGGAGAATCAGTGGAAAATGTATGAGGATACCAAGGAGTATAATTCTGCTTCCGCTCAACGTGAACGTCTTGAGGCCGCTGGTCTGAATCCTTATCTTATGATGTCCGGTGGTAACGCTGGTGTCGCTATCTCGAATTCCGCTCCTTCTGGTTCCGCTCCCGTTGGTCAAGGTGTTAATATTCCTACCGCCTCTCCTTATGCCGCTGATTATTCCGGCTTGGCCCAAGGTGTAGGACAGGCTATTGACTCTTATAATCAGATTCGTTTACAGAAGGCTCAACAAGGTAAGATAAGTGCGGAGGAAAATAATATTCGTATTGAAGGTAAGTACAAGGCTGCTTCAATGATCGCTGAAATCGCTAATAAGATGCAAAACATGAAATCTCAAGCTGCTAAGACCGCTTTAGAGACTATTATGACAGGTGTTCAAAAAGACCTCATTCGTGCCCAAACGGACAAGGTTAAAGGCGAGACTACTTATAACGCTATTCTCGCTCGTGGTGCTGCTGTGGATAATCTAATGAAGTCTGAAACACTTAAAGTGCTTCCGCAGCAGCTTCGGAATTCTCTTGCGGAGCAGACCGCTAATATCGCTGTTAAGTACGCTCAACGTGATCTTACCAAGAAACAAGTTGATCATGAAGTTGAAAAAATTGTTAATACTATCGCTCAACGTGGATTGATCGGTGCGCAAACGGATGCTACTTCTATAGCTAATAATGGTGCTGTACAGCAGCAGCAGTATTTCGCTGATACTTATAAGATTCAGAAAAATAAGCTGATTGCGGAAATGAGAAAGGCTATTTTAAATTCTGGACCTGATAGTCCGTATGGTATTCTGAATTTTGGTTATCAGATTGGCGATGTCTTGGATTCTGGCTTAAGAGGTAATCCGGCTTTTTCTGGTTCTTATGACCGTTAAGTTTTATATTTGCAGGAATTTTAAATTATTTGTTATGTTTAAGTTTCTATTTATGGTTCTTGCTTTAGTTCCTCTTATTCTCTTATGCTGGCTTATAATAGCCTTGATACGTTATTTAAATCGTAAATCTAAGTGAAACCTTAGTCACTTTCCCGAAGGGCAGCCGATTAATCTTTATCCTCGGCTGTCCTCCTTTCTTGTCCTAGTATACGAAAAGTGACAGGATTCTATTTTAAGCGTATGGAATACCGTATTAAATCATGTCCTATTCCCTTCCACGATCTTCTTGAGATATTCGAGTTTCTTGTCAATCTTCCCCTAATTTACTTGTGGCAATATCAAGGCTTGAATATTCTTTTGAATGGCCGTCCTATTATGAAAATACTGATTCGGTTCGTAAATGGTACTACGTATGTCTCGTACACTACCGTTCGCCTCTTTTAGATTTAACCAAAACCAAACTTTTGAAAGTAATAACGTTTTTCTCATCGGCCGTAGGCCGCAAATGTTCGACCTATTATTTTGGTAGAACCTCGGTAGAAAAGTAGTAATTTTCTTTCTTTTATATTTAGCTTTTATTAACTATATTCATATTGTTTTCTTGTTGTTTTATATCATATTTGCATAACAGAAGTAAATACCATCGTTCTGGCGGAACTCCGTTTATTACTCATATACACTAACTTCATGTTTGAATTTCAAACCATATACCTCTTTGATGTCCATAGCTCCATACTAAAAAAGATTATGGTTGGAAAGATTGTTTGTTAAATATTTTAATAACTAGGTGGTGTTATTTTAGATTCGTATGCGAAAAATTAGTCTTTTTTGTTTTATAATTAAAAATAGTGCTATATTTGCTGCGTCTAATGATTATAAGTTCCGCCAGAACGATGAAGAAGTGCTTTCATGGTAGTTAACCGAGGATTTATAATTATACATTAATGATTTAGAAGAGTGAATATTATAAGAAACGAGATCTAAAATAGTATGCCTTAAGTCTTATAATAGTAACAGCTATTTAATAAACAAAAAACGATTCTTATGTTGAAAATTGTAAGACCTGTCAGTTTTGTTCTATTGTCTGCAGCGTTTTGTTCCGGAGGTGTGGTTCATGCTTCTGATCGTGCGGCGATAACTCCGAGGGTAGGTATTTCCCAGCAAGAAGGTAGTTTGAAGGGAACGGTTAGTGACAGTTTTGGCCCTGTGGCCGGAGCGTCAATAGTTGTAAAAGGTACTACGAATGGTACTGTAACCGACATGAATGGTAATTTCGTGTTGGATGTGAAGAATGGGGATGTGATCCAAGTATCCTTTATCGGTTATCTAACTCAAGAATTCAAATATAATGGAGAGCCTTCCATCAATGTGTCCTTGCAGGAAGATACCCAGAAATTAGATGAGGTGATCGTTGTCGGTTATGGTACGCAACAGAAGGCGAACTTGTCGGGAGCGGTAGCCCAATTGGATAGCAAGGAGTTGACAAGCCGTCCTATCTCCAACGTGTCTTCCGGTCTTCAAGGTATGATGCCGGGTGTAACCGTTACCTCGGGTCAAGGCCGTCCGGGACAGGATGGTAGTACGATCCGTATCCGTGGTGTCGGTACTTTGAACTCTGCCAGCCCATATATCTTGATCGATGGTATCGAGAGTGGCTCCATGAATGATATCGATCCGAATGATATTGAGAGTATTTCTGTATTGAAAGACGCTTCTTCCGCCGCTATTTACGGTTCGAAGGCTTCTAATGGTGTTATCTTGATCACGACAAAACGTGGTAAGACGGGTGCTCCTCGTATTTCTTATAACGGATATGTGGGTGCCTCGAAAGCTACTTCCATGATTGATCGTGTCAGCTCAGCCGATTACGCACGTTTGTGGAATCGTTTCGAGCCAGGACGTTATAGTGACGAGGACATCCGGATGTTTGAGGATGGCTCTGATCCTTACGGACATCCTAATACGGACTGGAATGATGAGGCTTATCGGACAGGTTTGTTGCATAAGCACAATGTTAGTATTACAGGAGGTGCGGAGAACGTGAAGTATATGGCTTCGGCCGGATATTTAGGGCAGACGGGTATCCTTCCTAACTCAGATCGTAAACAGTTTAACGGACGTACGAATCTGGATATGCAGTTGACGAAGAAACTGGCTGTTCGGATGAACATGTCTTTTATCAAGAATGACTTCTCGGATCCGAATGCTAGCTATTATGGTGGTTCTTCCGACCAGATTATCCGTCAATTGAATATTATTAGCCCGATGATCCCCGTCAAGGATAAGGATGGCAAATACGGACAAACTAACGATGGTAACCCTATCGCATGGTTGGATTCCGGGCAGACGGTGGATAATTGTAACCAGAATTTTACGGGGGCACTTTCTGTTGATTATGATATTATTGATGGGCTGAAGGCTACTGTGACGGGTGCCTACGTGAACGAGGACCAACGTCATACGGAGCGAGTCCTGAGCATACCGGATGATCCGGCATCTGCGTCTCGTACCACTTCCTTGGTTGAACGTTTCGTGAATTGGAAACGTTATAATTTCGATGCTTTGCTGAATTACAGCAAGAACTTTGGTCAGCATGGCTTGAAAGTGATGGTAGGTTATCATGCGGAGAAGTATGAGGTTAGCAAGAATCAGATGCAGAGGAATAATTTCCCGAGTAATAGCCTGAATGATATGGATGCCGGTGGGGCTTCTACACAAACAAATGATGGTTTGAGCCGAGAGCTTGCCATGCTTTCCTATTTTGGGCGTATTAATTATGATTTTGCGGGAAAATATTTATTAGAGGCAAACTTCCGTGCGGATGCTTCCTCTCGTTTTGCTCCGGGACATCGTTGGGGATATTTCCCTTCTTTCTCCGGTGCTTGGCGTATCAGCGAGGAGGAGTTTATGGAAAGTACGCATGATTGGTTGAGCAGTTTGAAGATTCGTGCTTCTTGGGGTATGTTAGGTAATCAAGACGCCTTAAATAAATCGAATCCTTGGGAGAATCAATATTATCCTTGGATGCAGACTTATAATTTGGATGGTAATTATCCTATGGGAGGCAACTTGACGACGGGATATTATCAGAAAGCCTATCGTATCGAGGATTTGTCATGGGAGAAATCTACGACTTGGGGTATTGGCTTGGATGCGGTTATTAATCATGTGACTTTCACGTTTGATTACTATGATCGCAAGACTACGGATATCATCATGGAGGTACCGGTCCCGACTGAGTTTGGCTTGGACCCTTATTTCGACAACGTGGGTTCTATGCGTAACCGAGGTGTCGAGGTACAGCTAGGTTATAACAATAAGTGGAATGACTGGTCATTGAATGTGATGGGAAATATGGCCTATAATAAGAACAAGATCGAGGATTTAGGAGGTGTAGACCGTATGACAAATCCTGATGACGGTGATTTGTGGCGTTTTGTTGGAAAGCCAATCGATTCTTACTATGTATATAAGGCTGATGGCTTTTTCCAATCTGACGCGGAGGCACAGCAATGGATGGATACCTATAAAGGAAAAGACGGCTACCCGTTCGGACAGGATTTCCAAGCTGGTGATTTACGTTATGTAGATACGAATGGAGATGGAAAGCTGGATGCGGATGACCGTGTATTGTCTAAGACTATCAATCCAGTTGTTACATTTGGTTTGAACTTGAATGTAGGCTATAAAGCATTTGACTTGACTTTGAACTTCACCGGTGCGGCTAATGTAGGCCGTGCGTTTACGAAAGAGGCGTTTGGTGAGTTCTCGGGTAGTGCCGGACATCCTTCTACTGCATGGCTGGATAGCTGGACACCGGAAAATACCAATGCTAGCATGCCGCGTGTGGCGGAGTCTAGAAAATCTCCGAGTGAGGCTTCTAACGTGATGTCTGATTTCTGGGTGATCAATACCAGTTACCTGCGTCTAAAGACTTTGCAATTGGGATATACGCTTCCAAAGAGTGTGCTGAGCGCTATCGGTTTGTCGAATGTACGTGTTTATTATTCTGCGGAGAATTTGTTTACGATAGATTCTATGCCATTGAACGTAGACCCGGAGACGGTTAGTTCCCGTTTGTCTAGCTACCCATTAGTGATGACAAATTCTTTTGGCGTAAATGTGACATTCTAATTAGTTAAGACCATTTAAATAGAAGATTTTATGAAACGATTATCAATATATATGTTGGCGGCTGGTATGGCTGCGTTATCTACTTCGTGTTCGGATTTTCTGGATACGGTGCCTAAGGATCAGTTGGCTCCTTCTACCACATGGCAGACAGAGGCGGATGCGAAGGGCTTCATAGTAGGCTGTTATAAGGATTTGCTAGATGGAAATACGTTGCTTTATCTGGATTGTGGCTCAGATATAGGCTATAATAATTTCCCTTGGGAAGGATTCCGCCCGTGGGGGGATGGGTCATTGTCTAGTTCTAATCCTGGGCAGATCCTTTATGATTACAAGTCGATTCGTAAGGCGAATACATTCTTGGAGAATGTAGACAAGGTGACGTTTTCTAGTGACGCTGTAAAAGCTAATTATGTGGCTCAAGCTAAAGCGATCCGTGCTTATAAGTATTTCTTGATGAATTGGTGGTATGGTGGTGTACCTATTATTAGTTCTTATTCAAGTGCGGACGAGGCTAAAGTGGAACGCAATACGGAACAAGAGGTGCGCGATTATATAGCTAAGGATTTAGACGAGGCCTTAGCAGGGATCGCAGAGGCTCCGGAGGCTCGTGGCTATATCGCTAAAGGTGCTGTTTTAGCTATCAAGATGCGTGAGGCTTTGTATTATGGTGATTGGCAAAAGGCAAAAGACGCAGCTAAGGCAATCATTGATTTGAAGCAGTATGAGTTGGATCCGGATTATACGAATCTTTTTAAGGTATCGGGAGTGGATTCTAAAGAGATAATCCTAGCGGATCAGAATATTGAGACGTTGGACGGATTGGGAACCATCGGGCAAATGTACAATAATGTAGACCAAGGCTGGTCTTCTATCGTCCCGACCCAGAATTTGGTGGATATGTATGAAATGTCTGATGGATTGACGAAAGAAGAGTCGAAGACTTATGACGCAAAGCATCCGTTCGCGAATCGTGACCCTCGTATGGCCATGACCATTTTATATCCGGGACGTGACTGGAGAGGTGATGTCTTGAATACTTTGGACGAGAAACTTCAAGATGGTACTATCAACAAGAACTTCCCGACTTATACAGATAATGCTTCCAAGAGTGCTTTGACTTGGGCGAAATACTTGGATCCGATGGATCAATATGGAGATGTTTGGAGCTCGGGAGCTTGTCCGATCGTATTCCGTTATGCGGAGGTTCTATTGACGTATGCGGAGGCTGCGAATGAGTTGAGCGGTCCTTCTGATGAGATCTATGGTTATTTGAATCAGATCCGTCAGCGTGTAGGAATGCGGGAAGTGGATAAGGCTAAATATGGGACGAAGGATAAACTTCGTGAATTGATCCGTCGTGAGCGTACGGTAGAGTTGGCCGGCGAAGGCTTGCGTCGTGCGGACATCGTCCGTTGGCAGGAAGATGGAAAGATGCTTGCCGAGAAAGTCCTGAATGGTGATTTGTTACGTGTTACAGGAACGATTAATTATGGGGAGTCTGAGCCTACTAAACGTGCGGAAATCACGGGTACGGCTGTTATCGAGACTCGTCAGTTCTCTTCTCGTAACCGTTACTTGCCGATTCCTCAAACAAGTATGGATAAGAATCCAAACTTGAAACAGAATCCGGGGTATTAGTTTCCTATGAGATGTTAGATAAAAAGGGGGGGGAAGGCCGAGAGGTTTTCCCCTTTTTTAGTTACATTTGGCGAATATTGAGATTGTATGTCTCATGTGCTTAAGTATATAAATTGATTCCGTTATGAAAAACAAACTGATAGTTTTTGCCTGCTTTCTTCTCGTATCCTTGTCTTGTTTGCCGCAGTTGCCTGTACGGTTGAACGAGCGTTCGGTGGTGCTAAATACGTCTACCGGGGCATTAAAAGGGAAGATGGTAACTCCCAATCAGGAGTCCGGTTATCCTGTGGTATTGATTATACCCGGTTCCGGCCCTACGGATATGGATGGGAACTCCGCCGCCTTGCCGGGTAAGAATAACTCCCTTAAATACTTGGCGGAAGGGCTAGCGGGAAAAGGTATCGCTTCCTTGCGGTATGATAAACGGGGTATCGCCTCCAGCGCCTCAGCGGGAAAGGATGAGTATTCCATGCGTTTCGAGGACGGGATCAAGGACGCACGAGGCTGGATCGATTATTTGAGCCGGGATAAACGTATTTCCGGAATCTATGTGTTGGGGCATAGCGAGGGAGCGTTAGTCGGTATGGCGGCTTCGGTGGATAACCCGAAAGTGAAAGGATACATTTCGGTGGCGGGTGCGGGGCGTCCGGCCTATGAGATCGTGGAGGAGCAAATGGCGGGTCAGTCAGAAGTGATCCGGGACATGGTAAAGTCGATAAATGCGTCCTTGAAGGAAGGGAAGCTCGTACCGGACGTGCCGATCGGCTTACAATCCTTGTTCCGTTCGTCGGTACAGCCTTATATGATCTCATGGTATACGTATAATCCGCAGGAAATCATCAAAAAATTAAAAGTGCCGGTGTTGATCTTGCAAGGGGATAAGGATATGCAAGTATCCGTAAAAGACGCCGAGCTGTTGAAGCAAGCCCAGCCTTCGGCGGATTATCATTTGATTGGAAATATGAACCATCTGATGAAGACCTGCGATACGATGGACCAGCAAAAACAGATGGCTACCTATATCGATCCGGCCCTTCCGTTGCATAAGGATGTGCTGATATTAATTGAAAAGTTTGTGAGTAAACCTTGAACTGTTGTATCTTTGCGGTCATAAATTAAAGAGACAGTATGATTTCGGTTGAAGGACTAACAGTTGAGTTTGGCGGTTTTACGCTTTTTGATGACATTTCATTTGTAGTAAACAAGAAGGATCGTATCGCCTTGGTCGGTAAGAACGGTGCGGGTAAATCGACGATGTTGAAGATATTCGCCGGTTTGCAATCACCCACTTCCGGAACTGTTAGCGTACCGAAAGATGTTACGATCGGGTATTTGCCCCAGCACATGCAATTAGTTGATACCCGTACGGTGCGGGAGGAGGCGGAATGCGCTTTCGAGCATATCCATGAGATGGAGGAGGAGATCAACCGCTTGAATACCCAATTGGCGGAGCGTACAGATTATGACTCCGAGAGCTATCAAAAGCTGATCGATCGTGTCACGTACCTATCCGAGCATTTCCAGATGATGGGAGGAAACAACTACCATGCGGAGTTGGAGCGAACATTGGTCGGATTAGGCTTTAGCCGTAGCGATTTCGACCGCCCGACGTCTGAGTTCAGTGGAGGCTGGCGTATGCGTATCGAGCTGGCAAAGCTTTTACTTCGGCAACCGGACGTGTTGTTGCTGGACGAGCCGACGAATCATCTGGATATAGAATCCATCCAATGGCTGGAGAACTTTATCGCTACCCGTGCCAATGCCGTGATCTTAGTATCGCACGACCGTGCCTTTATTGATAATACGACTTTCCGCACCTTGGAGATCGAATTAGGCAAGGTCTACGATTATAAAGTGAAATATTCGGAGTACGTCGTACTTCGCCAAGAACGCCGTGAGCAGCAGCAGCGCGCTTATGAGAACCAACAAAAGAAATTGGCCGATACCGAGGCGTTTATCGAGCGTTTTCGTTATAAAGCCACGAAGTCCGTACAAGTACAATCCCGCATCAAGCAATTGGAGAAGGTGGAACGTATCGAGGTAGACGATGTGGATACAGCCATGCTGCGGCTGAAATTCCCGCCTGCTCCCCGTTCCGGCTCCTATCCGGTGATTTGTGAGGAGGTGGCGAAGCGTTATGGCGATCATCTGATCTTCGATCATGTGACGCTTACGATCAACCGGGGTGATAAAGTCGCTTTCGTCGGAAAGAACGGTGAGGGTAAATCTACCTTGGTGAAATGTATCATGGGAGAGATTACCGATTTCACCGGAAAGCTCCAGTTGGGTCATAACGTGAAGATCGGTTACTTCGCCCAGAACCAAGCGCAACTATTAAACGAGAATCTTACTGTTTTCGATACGATCGATTACGTAGCCCAAGGAGATATCCGTTTGAAGATACGGGATATCCTAGGCGCTTTCATGTTTGGCGGCGAGGCCTCCGATAAGAAGGTGAAAGTCCTGTCGGGTGGCGAGCGTACCCGTTTGGCGATGATCCGCTTGTTATTGGAGCCGGTCAACCTGCTGATTCTCGATGAGCCGACGAACCACTTGGATATGCGTTCGAAAGACGTGCTGAAAGACGCCTTGAGGGAGTTCGACGGCACGGTGATCGTGGTTTCCCACGACCGTGAGTTCTTGGATGGCCTAGTCGATAAGGTCTATGAGTTCGGTAACCAGAAAGTCGTCGAGCACTTAGGCGGCATCTATAATTTCTTGGAGCATAAGAAAATGGATAGCTTGCGTGAATTGGAACGTTCTTCCGGGACGAGCACTTCCACATCCGGTACCGGTGAGGCTCAGGTATCTCAAAACAAGCTCTCCTATGAGGCAAGGAAGGAACTGAGTAAAGCGATTAAGAAAGCGGAGAAAGCAGTTGCCGAGGCCGAGGCCCGTATCTCGGAGCTTGAGAATGGCATTGCCGTTATCGAGGCGAAGCTGGCTACGCCGGAAGGTGCCTCCGACGCTTCTCTCTACGGTGAATATTCTGCCCTAAAAAAAGAACTTTCCGATGCGATGGATCTATGGACCGAACGGACAATGGAGTTGGAAGAGCTGAATACGCAGGATTCATGAAAAGGCTGCTAGTCAGTGAAAGGCTGCTTATCTGATCTTTTTGATCCAAATACTCCTGTTTTCGTGACAAGCGCTTGCCGTTGATGACGCAAAATAGCGGAAGGGAGAGTACGAGAGCTGGCTTTTAAAGGGGAGAATATCCCTTTTCTCATGCGTGATAGGCTGCGTTGGGCTACGCCAGTACTGCCATCGGCCGATGCGTATGCCGCCGTTGGGCATTGTGACTACTCAAGAATAGGGTTATGACTACTCGTGAATAGGCATTCTTACCCTGCTAGAACCCTATTGTAACCCTATAAATGATACCAATCTTTCCCTTTGATATGAATTAGGATGAATTGATTTCGCTAGAATAAAAGGCTATTTTCGGGTATAGAGTTGGCTATTAGTTGTTTGCTGAAATTTTCTTTCGGATTTGGAGGCGAGCAGTACTTAGGCCCGGAATATTCGGTTCTCCGGAGGTTCGGATTACAAAGTGTCATTTTGATTATTCCTTGAAAATAACCTTTAATAGCTTACCCGTTTTAAAAAGAAAGTCCTTAACTTTGCTATCCAAAAAAACGCGAAAGCTTAAAGCACATATCATGTTAACACAGATCATTAATGGAAAGATTCTTACCCCGCAAGGCTGGCTGAAAGACGGCTCGGTACTGATAAGCGACGGTAAGATTTTAGAAGTAACAAACTGCGACTTAGCGGTAGTAGGGGCAACCTTGATAGACGCCAAAGGTATGTATATCGTCCCCGGGGGTGTGGAAATTCACGTGCACGGAGGTGGAGGCCGTGATTTTATGGAAGGTACCGAGGAAGCTTTCCGTGCGGCGGTAGCCACGCACATGAAACACGGTACGACCAGTATCTTCCCCACCTTATCCTCTTCTACCATCCCGATGATCCGTGCCGCCGCCGAGACCACCGAGAAACTGATGGCCGAGAAAGATAGCCCGGTTCTGGGGCTTCACTTAGAAGGACATTATTTCAATATGAAAATGGCTGGTGGACAAATCCCTGAGAATATCAAGAATCCCGATCCCGAGGAATATATCCCTCTGTTGGAGGAAACGCATTGCATCAAGCGCTGGGACGCCGCTCCGGAACTTCCGGGAGCGATGCAGTTCGGTAAATATATCACCTCGAAAGGCGTACTCGCCTCGGTAGGGCATACCCAAGCCGAGTTTGAGGATATCTTGACCGCTTATGAGGTAGGTTATACCCACGCCACCCATTTCTATAACGCCATGCCGGGCTTCCATAAACGCCGCGAGTATAAGTATGAGGGAACGGTGGAAAGCATCTATCTGCTCGATGATATGACCGTCGAGGTCGTTGCGGATGGTATCCATGTGCCGCCTACGATCCTTCGTCTGGTCTATAAGATAAAAGGTGTGGAACGCACTTGTCTGATCACGGATGCCTTGGCTTGCGCCGCTAGTGATAGCCAAGTAGCTTTCGATCCCCGTGTCATCATCGAGGATGGCGTGTGTAAGTTGGCCGACCGCTCGGCCTTGGCGGGTAGTGTCGCCACAATGGACCGCCTGATCCGTACGATGGTGCAGAAGGCCGAGATCCCCTTGGAGGATGCCGTGCGTATGGCCTCGGAGACTCCCGCCCGTATCATGGGCGTATCCGATCGCAAGGGAACCTTGCAGCGGGGCAAAGACGCCGATATCGTCTTGTTGGACCGTGACTTGAATGTCCGTGCGGTCTGGGCGATGGGTAAGTTGGTTGAAGGTACGAATAAACTATTCTAAACAAGAACGATTATGTTGACACAAATTATAAATGGCCATATCCTTACTCCGCAAGGTTGGATGAAGGATGGTTCCGTATTGATTAGCGATGGGAAGATCTTAGAGGTAACAAATAGCGATTTAGCGGTGATTGGCGCCAAGGTGGTGGACGCGAAAGGAATGTCTATCGTCCCCGGTTTCGTGGCGATGAATATCCATGGCGGTGGGGGCTTCGACTTCTCCGAATGTACGGAAGAGGCTTTCCACGGTGCGGTAGCTGCTCATCAGAAACATGGGGCCACGACGATATTCCCTACCGTGTTGGCTCCAGAAATCGGGGTGATCGATAAGGCGGTAACTGTATGCGAGGAGATGATGAGGAAAAAAGACGGTCCTATCTTAGGATTGCACATTGAGGGACCGTATTTGAATCCGAAGATGGCGGCGAGTTTATTTATCGATAAGGAGAATCCCGCCGACCCGAAAGAGTATAAAGAGATATTGGAACGTACGGATTGCATCAAGCGTTGGGATTCCAGCCCGGAGATACCGGGTGCGCTTGAGTTCGCCCAATACTTGAAGTCGAGGGGAATCCTATCCGCTATCTCGCATACGGAAGCGGAGTTTGATGATATTAAGACCGCTTACAATGCCGGTTTCACGCATGCGGCTCATTTCTATAACGCTATGCCCGGTTTCCATAAGCGTCGTGAATATAAGTACGAGGGAACAGTGGAAAGTGTTTTCTTGATGGACGATATGACGGTAGAGGTGATCGCTGACGGGCGTCATTTACCCTCTACGATTCTCCGATTGGTCTATAAGCTGAAAGGAGTGGAACGTACTTGCTTGGTTACGGATGCTCTTTCTTGCGCAGCCAACGAGGGTAAGCCGTTATCCGATCCCCGCATTATCATTGAGGATGGCGTATGCAAGTTGGCGGATCATTCCTCATTGGTGGGAAGTATCGCCACGATGGACGTACTGGTACGTACGATGGTGCAGAAGGCCGATATTCCTTTGGCCGACGCTGTCCGTATGGCTTCCGAGACTCCGGCCCGCCTGATGGGGGTAAGCGATCGCACCGGAACCTTGCAAAGAGGGAAGGACGCGGATATCGTGATCTTGGATCGTAAGTTGAATGTGCGTGCGGTATGGAGCATGGGAAACTTAGTTCCGGAGACAAATACATTGGTCTAAGCTCGTTAATAATATAAGGAAGGGACTGTCTTGGCTGGCCGGGACGGTTCTTTTTTATTTTTAGACGATATAGATCAAACCTTTCGGCTAATAAATTTGTTCTATCAACGTATGGCGAAATCAGTACTTATTTCATATATTTGTGATTCAAGTAAGATTGTAATACTAAATCAATAATTAAACATGAAAACGAACCTTAGTTCTCAAATTACTCTGACGCGTATACCGTTGCGGTATTATCGCCCGGAAAATGCTTTCGAGCATTCAGTTTTAACTCGTTTGGAAAAGATTCCGACAAACATTTACGAATCGGCCGAGGAAGGTTCTTTCGCTATCGCTAAAGAGATAGCAACACAAATCCGTAAAAAACAAGATATTGGTAAGCCCTTCGTGATCGCTTTACCCGGCGGACGGTCTCCGCTAAGCGTTTACAAGGAGTTGATCCGTATGCATAAAGAGGAGAAATTAAGTTTCCGCAACGTGATCGCTTTCGTGGAATATGAGTTTTACCCCTTGACTAATCCCAGCGCCGGAAATCTGGCTCGTCTGAAAGAGGAGCTGTTCGATCAGATCGATATCGATCCGGCGAATATCTATTGTCCGGACGGAAGCATGCCGAAAGACGCTATCCTAGATTTCTGTCGCCAGTATGAGGAGACGATCCAATCCGTGGGAGGTATCGATTGCATGTTGCTAGGTATCGGTAACTCCAGCAATATCATGTTCAACGTGGGTGGAACGACGATCAGCTCGCGTACCCGTATGGTCTTGTTGGAAGGCGCTTCCCGCAAGGAGGCTGCCCGTACGTTCCCTTCGCAGGAGAATGTCCCGGCAGGTATCATCACGATGGGTATCTCTACGATGATGAACGCCCGCAGCGTGATCTTGATGGCTTGGGGCGAGGATAAGGCTAGCATTGTCGCTAAGACCGTTGAAGGCAAGGTTAGCGATGCCGTTCCTTCCAGCTATTTGCAGAATCATCCGAACGCCAAGGTCGTGATCGATCTTTCAGCCGCTTACGACTTGACTCGTATCAGTCATCCTTGGTTGGTGACTAGCTGCGAGTGGGATAATAAGTTGATCCGCCGTGCGATCGTTTGGTTGTGTCAGTTGACGGACAAACCGATCTTGAAATTGACAAACAAGGATTATAGCGAGCACGGATTGGGTGAGTTGTTAGCCCTGTATGGTTCGGCGTATAATGTAAATATCAAGATATTCAATGATATCCAGCATACGATTACCGGATGGCCGGGTGGTAAACCGAACGCCGACGATTCCAATCGTCCGGAGCGTGCTAACCCGTATCCGAAGAAAGTGATCGTATTCAGTCCGCACCCGGATGATGACGTGATCTCCATGGGCGGTACCTTGCGCCGTTTGTGCGACCAACATCATGATGTGCATGTGGCTTACGAGACTTCCGGTAATATTGCCGTAGGCGACGAGGAGGTAATCCGTTATTGCGAGTATTTGCGTGATGTATGTGAGAAATACTCTCCCGACTCGGCCGTGAAGGATAAAGCGAACGAGATCATCAACTACCTGCGTTACGAGAAGGTGGAGAACGGCGAGCCGGAGAGAAAGGATGTCCTCTTTATGAAAGGAACGATCCGTCGTGAGGAAGCCCGTCACGGTTGCCGCTACTCGGGCGTGAAGGACGATCATGTTCATTTCTTGGATCTTCCGTTCTACGAGACCGGATTAGTGAAAAAGAATGATTTGAGTGAGGCCGACAAGGATATCGTAAAGGCGCTGTTGCTCGAGATCAAGCCGGATCAAATGTTTGTCGCCGGTGACTTGGCTGACCCGCACGGAACTCACAAGGTTTGTCTGGATGCCGTACTGGCCGCTATCGACGAGGTGAAAGACGAGGAATGGATGAAGAACTGCCGTGTATGGATGTATCGCGGCGCATGGGCAGAATGGGAAATGGACCATATCGAGATGGCCGTACCTATCAGTCCGGAGGAGTTGCGCTTCAAACGTAACGCTATTTTGAAGCATCAATCGCAGGCCGAGAGCGCTCCGTATCTGGGTGACGACGAGCGTTTGTTCTGGCAGCGTGCCGAAGATCGCAACCGTGCTACCGCAGAGTTGTATCGCCAATTAGGTTTGGCTTCTTATGAGGCGATCGAGGCGTTTGTACAATATATCCCGTTGAGATAATATCTAGCGATAGAATAATCTGAAAGGGGCTGTCCAAAAAGTCGGATAGCCCCTTTTGCTATTGTTTATTTCGGTAA
>OGJU01000360.1_pt1 | contig 52495 bp, 53 predicted proteins | sample 1572251 | NCBI WGS metagenome assembly OGJU01 (sample SAMEA2582144, study PRJEB24529) | metagenome | biome: Human gut stool | place: China | collected 2011
TCAACAAGCAGACGGCAGGAAATGTGAGTGTGTATTAACACTCGCATTGCTTGCCGGATTTGTGTGTGGCTATCCACACGCATTGCTTGCCTGTATCTAAAACAACCGAAACGACCCTTGTGCCGCTGCGGAAAATCAACTGAAATACAAGTATTGGGAGGTAACGAGTATGAGAAAAATTTTGTCCTGTGAGTTCAACCCGGACACTGCCTGCGTGGAGTTGTGCATGGAAGATGGAACCCTGTTGTCCATCGACTGCACCGCTGTGGAGAACGAGGTAGCGAACAGTATGTACCAGCGGTCAGAACTGGACTGGCTGATCTATAATGATCCGCTGTCCTATGCCGAACTGATTTTGAATGGGGACCCTGAATTGTATCTAAAAGCAGTAACAAAGAAAACTCCGTTAGATTGATGGCAAAGAAAATCCGCCAGAAGCAACACTCTAAAGGGTGCGCCTCTGACGGATTTTTTACATCTTATCAATCAAAGCAAAGACAACTGCTTGCTGTTCTTCGCTCAATCTTGACCAGCGTTCTAGAAGCTTTTTCTGCGCCTCAGTCAAGGAAACAGGTGCATCTTCTTCGGCAAACAGTTGAGATAGCGTAATGCCAAAGGCTGTGCAGATTTTCTCCAGGGATGGAATGGTCGGAACCATGTTCTTGCGATACCATGAGGAGATCGTGGATTGCGGCAAACCGGAGCGTTCTGCAAGCTGATACTCTGTCCAGCCCCGCTCCTCTCGATACGCGGTTATAACCGAGAGAATATCCTTCACCTGCATCACTCCTTTGCTTGTGTTCTTCGTAAATTATACTTTGATAAATCGTTGTGATTTAATCATTTGTATCGTATAATTTTAACGATAAACACAACTACAAAGGAGAGAGAACTTTGGGCAGAAAAAGCTGTTTTTTCATCGGACACCGCGAGGCATCGGAAGAAATTTATCCGGCATTGTATGCGGCTGTGGAGCAGCACATTGTTGAATATGGTGTCAAAGAATTTATCATCGGTCACTATGGTGGATTTGACCGCCTTGCAGCGTCAGCAGTTAAGGCCGCGAAGCATCTCTACCCAGATGTGAAGCTCATTTTGCTATTGCCGTACCACCCAGCAGAGCAGCCCATCTCAACGCCAGATGGATTTGACAGCACCTTCTATCCACCGGGGATGGAAGGTGTTCCGCGCAAGGCTGCAATTATAAGAGCAAACCGCTATATTGTGGATCATGTAGACTATCTGATTGCCTATGCCTGGCATCCCGCGAGTAATGCAAGAGATTTAGTAGAGTATGCACGGACGAAAGCCTCGCAGAGAAAATTGCAAATATTCCTACTTTGAGAGATGTTCTTATGATTAAGCGAAACTTTATTGTGATAGATGCCGAAATATGGTATAATAACACAATACTATATCCTATGCGGAGGTGAAGATTGTGAGTGTTTCATATAGTAAACTTTGGAAAATGTTAATTGATAAGAAAATGAGTAAAGCAGACTTGCGAAAAGCGGCAGGTCGTGCGCCAAATACTATGACCAAATTACGAAGAGATGAAGAAGTGAAACTAAGTATTCTTTGCCGTATTTGTGCTGTGCTCCATGTAAACTTTGGAGATATTATTGATTTTGTACCATCTGATGCTGAGAAAGAAAACCGCGATATTATTGCGGAACAGAGTGAGGCTTAAAAGTATATGACACAAAACTTTTACTGTAACTTTTTGGAGTATCTAAGTCCAAAAGAAAAGTCCGTCTTACTTGGACATATTCAAAAACATAAGGTCAGAATTGATGGTTTTCGTACTATAAAAGATGTTCCTTCTAGGTTGCTTGCGTTACATTTTTCCAAAAATGAGAAAGTACTTTTTGACATATTAAAGGAATGTTATTCTACAACATACGTTGATGAAGAAGATGCAATTAATAATTTTTCGCCGGATTCAGCGGTTACCTGCTTTGCATATTTAATCCAAGTAAACAAGGCAAATGAAACTAAATTGATGTCATTAATGGAAAGCAATCAAATTGAAATACCGACAAAAAATATAGTTATAGCTGATGGGAAAAGTAAAAAGAAATCTGATGAATTCCGAAAAAAATACCTTACAGCGTATAAAGAATTGGAACAGGCAAAAGAGCAACTAAGAGATTTAAACGAAGAAAATCAAAGCCTACGTATAGAATTAGAATCACAAAAGCAGAGGGTAACCTTACTAGAAAAAGATGTGGAACGTAGCGATAAAGAGCACAAAGAAATAGTATCTTCTATGCAGGAAAAAATAGATAAGTTAGAAACAGAATGTAGCAGACTGAGCCGTATAACCTATATGCAAAGCAGAAAAATTTTAGTCATTTCTAATTCGCTCCAACAGTCCTTTGCAGGGGTTATGGTATTGCCATATGACCGGATCACGGAATTGAATCACATGGTCGGTGATTATTCTGAAATTTTATATGTACCAAATGATATGCCATTTCCAAGTAGAAGATATATTCAAAAGTTAGACTATATTCAAGAAAAACTGCACGTATTCTGTACTCATGCAGAACTAATAGATTATCTGGAAAATGGGAGGTAACGATTATGCCTATTGAATTTAAACATATAGAAATGGTTGGGCGTTTGGCCAAAGATGAAGAAATTAAAGGATTTGAGGACTACGGAAGAACAGCAGTTTTTATTAACAAGCCTGGCGATATTCAATATAAGATAAAATCTCTTTCAACTAAAAACGATGTAGCTGAGGAGCAGTTCACAGGATATATTAGTTCGATTCGTAATTTAGAATTTGTCGATGATCAGTATAGTGCGCCGGAAGATCGTGTAAAGGCTTTTTCTGATTTCTATTCAAAATCCTTATTTGTATTCTCTCATAAGATTGATTCAATGGGGAATGTAAAGGTAGATGTTGCAGATGTACTTACTCGGCCATTGGTGATTGATGAAAATACGAAATTTGTTGCAATTCCTTGTTTTTCTGGGAAAACGCAGTGTGATAAAATCGATGCAAATGGTAGCTGGCCCTTATTTAGAGAATATGATAACTTTGGGGAGTTCTTTCAGCGTTTAGTAGAGAACAAAACAGTTGGACGCATCTATAATTTCCAGATTAATGATGCTACCAGCTTTCCTGAATTTATTGTGTGGAACGACAGCCGAAAAATGTGCGCAATTGGTCCTATTAAGTCAGCATCTCGCACTGCTATGGACAGTTTAATGATTCAAATTAACATTGAGAATTACTGCGAGATTAATTTGGATGATGAAGATGATGACATACTTGAATATATTGTTCAAAGTCCAAGTAACCCATCTCTTATTCATATTGCTGAGAAAAAATATATTGATATTATTAATAGAATAGCCCAAAAAGTAGAAGAAAATAATGCTGCCCATGCAGCGCAAGCAGCTTCGACTGCAAATTTAACTAAGCAAGAAGAAAGCGATAGAGAGCAACAAAATAGTGTTTCTCAAGGTGCACCTGTTGCGCAAGAACCACCGAGTGACGATCTTCGCGAGCTGCCTACCGAAAAGACTGAGACAGCAATCTTTAAATTTTTCCGCTATCATAGCCAAAAGAATAAGTTGTTCTATTCTCCAAAGGATATAGTTAATTTTCACACAGCAATTAAGACGGGAAATTTAGTTATACTTTCTGGCATGAGTGGAACAGGAAAATCTGCGCTTGTGGACACCTATGCTAAAGCGTTAGGTATTGGTAAAAGCAATGTGTTGATAATCCCAGTTCGTCCTTCTTGGAATGATGATTCCGATCTGCTGGGGTATGTTGACTTAGTTCATATGGTGTATAGACCTAGTGACACAGGGTTTATTAATAAAATTGTTGAAGCATCAAGACCTGAAAATAAAGATAAACTATACCTTATTTGCTTGGATGAAATGAATCTTGCGCGAGTAGAGCACTATTTTAGCCAGTTCTTATCAATTCTTGAGAGACCCGTTGGTGCGAGAGAACTTGTACTTTATGATGAACAATATGCAAACCAACTTTATAACTCTTCAAAGTACCCGCAGCAGGTTTCAATAGGTGATAATGTAAAATTTGTTGGAACTGTAAATATTGATGAATCTACATATCATTTTTCAGATAAGGTATTAGACCGCGCAAATGTCATTTCTTTGGAGGTATTGGATTACTCTCAACCTAATAATTGGAAAGAAGATAAATATCGTGCAGCCAATACCCCAGAGTGGTCAAATGAGGACTTTGGAAAGCTTATTAAGAAAGATGATGCTCAGCTCCAAAATCAGACTAGAATCCGCGAATTCTTATGGGAAATGCATACGCTTTTGCATGGAACCAATGCAAATTTAGGCGTGGGACCACGTATTGTCAAAAGTATTGAGATGTATTTAAGAAATTTACCTGAAGGCGATACAGAATATGTACTTTCTGAAGCTGAAGGGCTGGACTACCAAGTTGCACAAAGAATCTTAACGAAGATCAGAGGGCCTGAAGAACAACTCAAAGAATTGTTTCAAACGCAGGAGCAAAAGAATGCATTAATTACGCTTCTTGATAAGTTTGATGATATTTCAAAGTTTGAACGTTGTAGGCAAGCAATTAATCAGAAAGAAAAAGAGTTGAAGGTATATGGATACTGCTTATAATCTGCCATTTCAGGCATATCTTATTGTAAATCCTAATACAAGCCCCCAAAAAATTGATTTTGGTCCATGGACTGACATACAATTATCGCATGAACCTGAGGAAGATTGTGCTACAATTAAAGAAAATGATGAAATGGACCTGTACTTTAATAGCACAGATAAAGAGGCTCGGCTGTATCTGGATGCGCTAGAGTGCTGTCCTTCATCGAATAGGATAATGGTTGATGATGAGGGATTTGTTTACTGCACGCCTGGAGAAGAGGTTATCAAGCTCTATAGAAGTGACTCTAGTTATGATGCGCTTCGTGTTGATGTGCTTCAAATATCTGTAATATGCGGCTTAAATTCCTACTTTTCTTTTCTGAAAATTGCACCAAAGCAATTATCACTTGAAGAGTGGAAAATTATGCGTGATGATCTTGAAACAGAAATTCAAGGATTAGCACAAGATATTGTTAGAAGAAACATTGGATTAGGAGATGAAGCTAAAGGCCTACTTCCACCAGATGACTTGTATGCATTTCTAATCATCAACAAAAATGCTCATGCAATTATGAGTGCCTTGCTAGATATAAAAGATAAGCCGAAGTACAAACTAAAGAAAAGATATGAAGAAGTAGATGAATCAAAAAATAGAGAAATTGATACCGAAACAGTAAAGAAATATTTGCAGAGAGGAGCATTAAACCATACACTATTTGTTCCCCGGCGTGATATTGTGTATGATATTCAAGAGAATAGACTACTAAAAAAAATCATAAAGGCGTACGATGAAAAACTCGCTCACTTTATTGATGTAATATATTCTACTTTAAATTATCGCAAACAGAGGCTTACAAGGTACCCTAAACACAGTTTATATGATGAAAAATATATCCAAGGACTGGAATCTTATTTGGCAACCGCCGAGAAATTAAAGAAAATAACTAATATTATTAAAAGCGCAGAGTGGTTCCAAACGGTGAAAAATCCAGAAGATATGTTTATACCACATTCTTTTGCTGTGGATTCTAGATATGGCAGCCTATATAGAATGTACTCAGAGATGAACAAGCGCAATTTTTCTGTACAACTAGATCCTCAATATTCTTATTCGTGGAAGAAGAGTAGTTCGCTTTATGAAATGTGGTGCTATATTTGTATATGCAGATCCTTTTTGCAGCAATACACAGAAGTGGGGTTGAGGGTTCAAGACATTTTTATGAAAGATCATTTGTTCCCGTTTTTAAAATCAGGAACAAAGATATTGCTGGAGAACGAAGATAGTGCTGTTGAAATTATATATGATTCTGTCCTACCAAAAAAATCCGAGCAAGTGAAGCTTTATGGACATCCTTTATATATTACAGGAAAGCATACTCGTCCTGATATATGTATTAATATGTATTCTAAGAAGTCGGGATGGTATGTTGGATCGTTTATAATAGAATGCAAATATCGAAGTTTGAAGGCATTTTGGTATGGCAATACATGGTCAAGCCGTGAACAAATAAAAGCATATCATAATGATTCTAAATCCCCGCTGTTTTTTAATGGATTTTTGGATCTATTTACCTCAAGTCGGCCAGTACTTCATGTCTTTACTTTTACGCCTGATATTTTTGATGAAAGAGAATATTCTGATGATCAGGTAACCCTCTTGACATTTAGGCCGACGAAAGATAGAGATATAGTTGAGAAAGTATGTGAAAGATTGATCGATGAAGTAAGTAATGCAGTTAAACTTGCAGATCAATTTTACATTAAAATTAATCCGAACCCTTAGTTCTTAATTGCAGAATCTGTTGAGGAGTAAATTTATTTGTGCTATAATACTCCTAAGCCACCCAATCGTCCGTCTCAAGCAAAACCCCTGATAGGCTGGCCTGGATAGATTTTTGATAGCAAAAGTCCGAATAGACCTTAGGATAAGGATAATCTGCGTCAAATAAAACCACGACGAATTAAATCCTCTATACAAAAAAGTTTAGAAATGGATTTAACTCGGCGAGTGGGAGTAACTGCAATAACCCGCCGGTTCGCTGCAACGCAGCGGACCGGTGGGTTTTTCTTGATATACTGTCAGTTTGCTGCCAAAACGTTTTGACTGTGAAAAAGCCATGTGGTAAAATTGATTCAAGAATGAAAGCAAATTGGGTCAGGGACATATGATTTCTCACTTTTGACGCTTTGAAATCCGGCGAAAAGGAGGCCAACGGAATGGGAAGCATCGTCGAAGCCGCCCTATATGACATTGTCGGGAAGTTTTTTCTGCTTTTCGTGATCGTGCCTGCGGGGGTCATCTTTTTGGGATATGTGATCTACATGATCGCGAAGATCCTTCAGGAACTGCGAAAAAAGTAAAACCATATATGTGGAGAGCCTGCGTCCCAGCCGGGACGCAGGCTCTTTTTAAAGCGGTTCACCGGAGGGGAAGGGACACCGCCACGGTGGTGCCTGCCTCCGAGCTGTTCTCCACGCACACGGTACCGCCGTGGAGTTTGACGATTTCCCACACCAGCGAAAGCCCCAAGCCCACGCCGCCGTATTCCCGGCTGCGGGATTTGTCCACCCGGAAAAAGGGCTGGAATACGCTCCGCTGAAAGCGTTCCGGGATGCCGGGGCCGGTGTCGGACACCCGGATCAGCAGTTTTTCAGGCTCCGGCGTCACGGAAAGGCGCACGGAGCCGCCGGGGCGGTTATACTTGATGGCGTTCTCCGTCAGGTTGAACAGCAGGCGGTAGATCAGCGTGTCACTGCCGGTCATGGCACCGTCCCCCTCCCGCTCCAACGTGATGTTATTTTTCTCTGCCAGCGGGGCCAGATCCGCGAAAATTTCATCGATCATAGGGCCGATCTCAATGTGATCCGTACAGGGCACCGCCTGCAAGCCGCACATTTCCAGAAGGGTCCTTGTCATCTGGGTCATCCGCTCCGTCTGCTCCCGCAGAAGGCGGAGAAAGTCCGCCGTTTCCGGCAGAACGTCCGGGTGCTCGGCGGAGAAAAGCTCCACCTGCGCCTGCATCAGCGCCAGCGGTGTGCGCAGCTCGTGGGCGGCGTTTCCGGTGAATTGCCGCTGGGCTGTGAAGCCCTCGTCCAGCCGCTCCAACATCTGGTTGAAGGAGTCGCTGAACTGCCGGAATTCCGGCAGCACCTCCTCCGTGATCTTCATGTCCGCCAGATTGTTGGGCTGTACCTTCTCCACCTGCGCCACGAAGGTCCGCAGAGGTCTCAGTGCCCGGCCGCTGACGAAATAGGCCAGAATCCCTCCAAGCAGCGTCACCACTGCCGTAATGTACCAGTTGGTGGCGGTGAAGGAGTTCTGGGCCCCATAGATCACAATGGTCAGGTTGGGGTCAAGCCCCTCCCGGCTGGGGTCGAAGTATTCCACTGCCCCCTCCGAGGGATCGATGGCGGTGGAGAGGTTGGCACCAATGGAGTCCATATAGTGCCGGCCGGAGCAGCCGATCAGCCAGTTCATCGCCATGCAGGTGGAGCAGATGAGCAAGGCTGTCATCAGAGTGATCCGCCATTGCAGAGACAGCTTTTTCATGCCTGCTCCTCCTCAATCAAATATCCCTCGCCGATGCGGTTGCGGACGGGGTCATAGCCCAGCGCCGCCCGCAGTTTTTTCCGCAGAGCGGAAATGTGCACCCGGATGGAGTTGCTGAAATTGTCCACGCTGTTGTCCCAGACATGCTCCAAAAGCTCCTCCTGACTGACGGGCCGCCCCCGGTGGAGCAGCAGGTATTCCAGAATGCCGGTCTCCTTTCGCGTCAGGGCCAACGGCTGGCCGGCGGCGGTGGCGGCGCGGGAGCGGGTGTCGAAGGACAGGGGCCCGCAGTGGAGCACCACGTCGTTCTGGGTGAACTGCCGGAGGGTCAGGCTGCGGATGCGGGCCTCCAGTTCCTCTAAATGAAAGGGCTTTGCCAGATAGTCGTTGGCCCCGGCGTCCAGACCTTCCACCTTGTCAGCGACCTCGCTGCGGGCGGAGAGGATCAGCACCCGCGTCTCCCGGTCGGTCTGGCGAAGGGTACGGAGCACCGTCATGCCGTCCGCTCCCGGCAGGTTCAGATCCAGCAGCACCAGATCGTAGCGCTCCGAGCCAAGCAGGTCGATGGCGGTGTCACCGTCATAACAGGGGTCCACGCTGTAAGCAAGACGGCGGAGACTGCGGACGATGGTCTCGCAAAGGGCACGTTCATCTTCAACTACAAGAATACGCATAAAAACCTCCGGCATAATGATCTGTTCATTTTCATTATAGCATGAGAATGTAAGATTTCTGTTAACTTTCAGTTCTTAACGAAAATCTTACATCTCCTGTGGTACAATGGGACAGCAATGAAGGGAGTGAGCGGATTGTTTCAATCGAAAAAGACGATGGCACAGGTCGGTTTGCTGTTGGCTGGGGCCGCCATGGTGTGCGTCGGTGTACTGCGGGGCGAAACGGCCACGGTGCTGAGCAAGGCCATTAAAGTATGTCTGGAGTGTGTGGGTATTGGATAAAAAACATCAAACAATTTCCCATCTCCTTGCCCGCTGGCGGGGATGGATTCAGGCGGGGGCGGCGCTGCTGACCAATCTTCACCTGCCGAACTTCTTTAAGGGAAGTCTTTATCAGGGGGCGGGAAAAACCGTCTGCGTTCCGGGGCTGAACTGCTATTCCTGTCCCGCGGCGTCCGGGGCCTGTCCCATCGGGGCGTTTCAGGCGGTGGTGGGCTCATCGAAGTTCCGTTTCTCCTATTATATCACAGGCTTTCTCATCCTGTTAGGGGTTTTGCTGGGACGCTTCATCTGCGGCTTTCTCTGCCCCTTCGGATGGTTTCAGGAGCTGCTGCATAAAATCCCCACGAAAAAGCTCTCCACAAAGAAACTGAAGCCCCTGACCTATCTCAAATACGCCGTTTTGCTGGTGATGGTCGTTTTACTGCCGGCGTTTTTGGTGAACGACGTGGGTATGGGGGACCCCTTTTTCTGCAAGTACCTCTGTCCGCAGGGCGTGCTGGAGGGGGCGATCCCGCTGTCCCTTGCCAATTCCGGCATCCGGGCAGCGCTGGGCAAGCTGTTTACATGGAAGCTCGGCATTTTACTGGCGGTGGTTGCGCTGAGCGTGGTGTTCTACCGGCCGTTTTGCAAATGGCTCTGCCCGCTGGGGGCGTTCTACGCCCTGTTCAACAGAGTGTCCCTATTCCAGATGAAGGTGGACGAAAATAAGTGCATTTCCTGCGGGAAATGCGCCAGAGCCTGCAAGATGGACGTGGATGTGACGAAAACGCCCAATCATACCGAGTGTATCCGCTGCGGGATGTGCGTCAGCGCTTGTCCCACCGGGGCCGTGAGCTTCCGCTATGGCTTTGGAGACGGAAAACAAAATATCAACATTGAAGAAAACACGGAGGAATCAACATGAAGATGAAGAAATTGACCGCGCTGCTGCTGGCAACGCTGATGGTGCTGTCTCTGGCCGCCTGCGGCGCGAAGGGTGACAGCAAGACCGAAAACAGCGGCGACACGGCCCAGACGGAGGAGGCCGCCGCTACCTATAAATCCTTGATGGACAGAGAGAACGAGATCCTGGCGGAGAATACGGAGCTTTGGGAAAAGGTCTTTCTGGCGGCGGACAAGGGCATGACCATGCAGGAGGACGGCAAGAATTACGGCGATTTCCTGCTGGACACCATCGAATCCGCCAAGGACCAGTTCAGCGATGAGGAATACGCGCTGCTGAAGAAGTCCGCGCAGGAGATCAGCGAGATCGAGAATAAGCTGACCGAGCTGGAAAAGCAGCATCCCGAAATTCTGAATGAGGAGACCGACGCCAACGGCGATGTGCAGAAATTCCCCTCCTTTGAGGGCAAGGATCTGGACGGCAACGAGGTCAAGAGTGACGAGCTGTTCTCCGCCAACGCCGTCACCGTGGTGAATTTCTGGTTTACCACCTGCAGCCCCTGCGTGGGTGAGCTTGGCGATCTGGACGCACTGAACAAGGAGCTGGCGGACAAGGGCGGCGCGCTCATCGGCGTCAACGCCTTCACGCTGGACGGCGACGAGACGGCCATCGCCGACGCGAAGGACGTGTTGGCCAAGAAGGGCGCCACCTATCAGAACGTGTATTTCGATTCCAGCAGCGCGGCGGGAGCCTTTACCTCCAACATTTTCGCCTTCCCCACCACCTATGTGGTGGATCGGAACGGCAACATCGTGGGTGAGCCTATCGTGGGTGCCATCACCGAGAAGAATCAGGCGGAGACGCTGCAATCCCTCATCGATCAGGCCATCGCCGCCGACGCGGGCTGAGAAAAGTCCAAATGACATTCGCTTGTACCCCAAAAAGAGCTGACTGCATTGCAGTCAGCTCTTTTACATTACCGGCGGAGGGAGGCGGAGAGGCGGTCAATGCACCAGACCAGCAGAATCAGTCCAAGGGCGATGGCCCCGGCCTCGCTCCATTTGTAGTGGTTCATGGCGAAGATCAAAGGCGCGCCGATGCCGCCCGCGCCCACCAGTCCCAGAACCGACGCTTCCCGGATGTTCACGTCGAAGCGGTACAGCACCGCCGAGGCCAGCGCCGGGAGCAGCTGGGGGAGCACGGCGTACCGGATGCGGAGCAGGAGAGGGACGCCCATGGATTCCAAGGCGTGATAGGCCCGGAAGTCCAGCGACTCAATGGCCTCCGTGAACCGTTTGCTCAAAAGGCCCACGCTGCAAATGCCCAGGGTAAGCACGCCGGTAAAGGGGCCGGGACCGGCCACCCGAATAAAGATCAGGCCGTAGATCAGAAAGGGGACAGAGCGGATCGCCATGATGACCACCCGGAACAGCAGCGCCGGGAGTTGTGGCATCAGGCAGGGGGTAGAGAGGAAGGACAGGGGCACTGCGATAACTGTTCCGGCGCAGGTGCCCACCAGAGCGATGCACACGGTCTCCAGCAGCAGGTACCCCAAGCCGCTGGTATCCGTCTCAAAGAAGAAGGCCCAGTCGGGGTGGAACAGGCCGGAAATCATGGCCTGCACCGCCCGGGGGCTGATATGGGAGAAGTCCGGGGGCTGGAGAGACAGCGTACAGACCAAAGCCAGCAGAACGGCAGTGCCGGTGAGGAGCCGCTTCCCAAGGGGAGACAGGCTCCGTTCCTCCCGGATGATCTGGGACAGCAGGCTGCTGATCCCCTCAATGACGCAGACGGTGAGAAACAGGAAAAACAGGATCATGCCCACCTTGCCGTATTCCAGCCATGAAATTTTTTCGTTCAGCAGCAGACCGATGCCTCCGGCCCCTACATAGCCCAGAATGGAACTGTGGCGCACGTTGGTCTCCAACAGGTACAGAACATTGGAGAAATAGGAGGGGGCGATCCCCGGCACAACGGCCCGCCAGTAGACTTTGGCAGGTGCGGCGCCCATGGCGCACAGGGCGTGGTAGGGGGCCAGCTCCGCCGATTCGATATCCTCATAGGTCAGCCGGGTCAAAATGGCAAAGGTGTAGACCGTAATGGCCACGGTACCGGAGAAGGTGCCCAAGCCAAACAAGAACGTAGCCAGCAGCGCTAAAATCAGCGTAGGGAAGGAGCGGAGCACCTGCACCAGCAGCCGCAGCGTCCACCGGAGCGGCTTAGGGGCATGGAGATTTTCCGCGCACAGGGGGGCCAGCAGCAGCGCCAGAAACGATCCCAGCGCCGTGCCGGTGACGGACATCTGCACCGTAGCCAGCAGCGGGGCCAGGATTCGGGGGGCATACCCCCAATCCGGCGGGAGCATGGCGGAGATCAGGTCCGTCAGATGGCTCCGCCGCGCCCAGAACAAGGTGGGGGAGCAGTCGGTGAACCGTGCCGCAGCCAGCAGAAGAAGGAAAAGTGCCAGCGTCCGCAGCCAGCGCTTTCCGGAGGAACGGGTCATGACTGATCCTCCTGACGGTGGTAGACTGCGGCGAGGATGTCCTCCGCCGGGGTGTCCGCCGGGGCGTCCAGCACCACGGTTCCTTGGTTCAGGCCGATGAGACGGCTGGAAAATTCTTGTGACAGCTCCAGATTGTGGCTGTTCATGAGAACGGTCAGCTTTTGGTCCTGCTGAATGTCCCGGAGCAATTCTAAAATCTGCCGCCCGGTGACAGGGTCCAAGGACGCCCCCGGCTCGTCCGCCAACAGCAGCGCGGGGTGCCGCATCAGCGCCCGGGCGATGGCTACCCGCTGCTTTTGCCCGCCGGAGAGGTTCTTCACCGGCTCGTGGACCTTGTCCGCAAGGCCCACCCGCTCCAGCAGGGCGTCCGCCTCGGCAACGCGCGCCTTTCCGAAAAAGCCGCAGACCGCCGGGAGGAACGCCATGTCCGGCAGACTGGCGTTCAGTACGTTCTGGCGGCAGGTGGCATTTTCCACCAGTGCGAAATCCTGATAGATAGTGCCGATGGTGGTCTGGATGGCCCGGCGGGTCCTGCGGTCGGCAGACTCAAAGTGAATGCCGTTTACCAGAATGGCGCCGCCGTCACAGCGGAGAGAACCGTTGAGGATCCGGAACAGGGTGGTTTTGCCCGCACCGGAGGGACCGATCACAGATACAAAATCCCCCTGACTGACGGAAAAGCTGGCGTCAGTCAGGGCGAGGGTGCGGTTTTGAAATTCTTTACGGACATGTTGGACTTCCAGCAGCATAAATAGCCTTTCAGCCCCGCGGCTCCTGAGAAGCCGCGGGGCAAGTGTTTTTTAAAGGGGGGACTTAGCCTTCCAGAGACTTCAGCAGCTCCTGCGCGGCCCGCTCGCCGTCATAATCGGAGTCCTGACCCCAGGTGTAGCCCACCTGACTGAACACACTGATGATCTCCCGGCCCTCGTCGGTGTCGGCGATCTCGATGAAGCTTTCGCCCAGCGCCTTGCGGAAATTCTCATCCGCCATGGTATCGGAGTTCTTGCTGTAAGCGATCATATCGTTGTAGATGCCCTCGGTGACGCCGATAACGCCGGTCTGCTCCACCATGGGAGCGGTGCCGCCCAGCTCGGTCTCCCACTTGGGGGCGTTCTTGATGCGGATATGGCCGAAGGACACCATCACGTCGACCTGACCGGCGGCCAGACGGGCCACGGAAGTGGTGTGAGAGTCAGACTGGACCACGTGCTCCAGATCGCTGATGCCCTTGCCGTAGTGATCCTGAAGCCACAGGCAGGGATAGATGTAGCCAGAGGCGGAGGTGGGGCTGAGGACGGACCAGGTGGCGCTGTTGAGATCGTCCCAGGTCAGCTCTTCGCCGGCATTGACCTTGGCCTGCAATTCCTGACCCTTTTCGCTGGGTCCGGCCAGAATGATGCAGCGGTAATAGGTGCTCATATCCTTGGTGTTTTCCTCGATGGTGCCGTCATTCCAGTCAGCAGGGTTCTCGGAATCCTTGTTGATGGCATAGCGCAGAGCGGTGAGCAGCACGTCGCAATCGTCGGAGAAGAGGACGTAGTTGCCGCCGGAGATGAAGCCAATGGCGGCGCTGCCGGCGCTGAGGGCCTCGCCCACGGCGGTGTAGCTTGTGCCAACGGTCATGTCGATATCCTTCACGTCATAGCCCTTTTCCAGAAGCTTTGCCTGAAGCAGCTGCTCCAGAGGCTCCGTGGCGGTGGTGATCTGGTCCGCATCGGCGTAGGGGGAGAAGGCGATCTTCAGAGAGGGGATCTCCTTCACACCGGTCTCACCGGCGCTTTCCGCGTTGTTCTCCGCCGGGGTCTGCTTGCCGGCGCAGCCGGTGGCGAGCCCCAGGCACAGAGTCAGGGTCAGAATACTTGCAAGAAACTTTTTCATGGGATTTACCTCCAGATTTGATTTTCTGCTCAAAGCGCAAAAAAATATGTGCCTTGCAGCACATACCGAATTTGACTTCAAGCAGATGCTGACAGCTCCCCCGGCGTCACCGGGGGAAACAGGGGCGGTCGATCCTTACTGGGATCCTCTCAACCCGGAACACGGGTTCCCTCGCAATCTGGTTTCGTCATCAATCTGAGCGCGGCGCCAAGGCGCTCCCCTTTTCGCCGCATTCCGTAACCGTGGATTACCTTACCACACTCTTCCATAAAATACAAGCACAAATCCGCAAATAACCGACAAAAACGGGACATTGTGTTCCTATGACTGGTTTCGGGAGACGGTTTTGCAAATTTGCCGCAGCTCGCCGGGGAGACAACGAACCCCGGCAGGCCATCATAAGCGTGGCGGCCTGCCGGGGATTCAAAGTCAGTCGTTATTCTGATGGGGAGGCAATTACTTGCCCTGACGCATTTCCTCGTCGATGTCAATGAGGTCCTGGAAATCCGGGCCCCAGAGACGGAAGTTTCCGGATTCAATCATTGCCTTGTACTGGAAGGAGTCCCGGACCCGCTCCGGCAGGATGACGCCCGCACGGGCCTCATCACCGTCCTGGTGGGTGTCAGATCCGGCCAGACGGAAATAGTTGGGATGGCGGCGGCACAGCTCCACGCCCCGGTCGCTGTGATTTTCGTGGCGGGGGTTGCCGTTGATGATCTCCGTGCCGTCCACAGCGTCCTCAAACACGGTGGTGTTGCCGTCCCGGTAGGGGTGGGCGTGGATGATGAGGACCTCATTGTGGAATTTCTCGTAGAATTCCCGGGCACTGGTGCAGCACATATAGGGATTGGAACGGAGCCAGTCCTCGTCGATGCCGTACACCAGATAGTCATTGTCATTCTGGGGGAAGCGCAGCTCGGCACCCAAAATCACATCGAAGCCCAGCTCGTCGCCCCGCTTTTTGGAGGCCTTGTAGCCGGAGAGATAGTGGTCCATGGCCTTCTGCCAGTCATGCTCCGTGTCGATGCGGGAGAGGTACTCCGGATGCAGATGGTCCGTGACCACCAGACCGGAAAAGCCGTGCTTCACATAGCGCTCCACAACGTCGGCGGCAGGCAGATGGCCGCATTTGCTGGTTTCCGCGGTATGGGTATGAGGATCGTAAAGATAACCTTGCATGGTTGGATGTTCCTTTCTACCAGGGACGGCAGGCCGTCCCGAATTTACAGTGAGATCACTTGGAGGGATCCAGCTTCCGGCAGGTGCCCCGCTGGATCAGCGTCGGCAGCAGGATCTGGTGAACATAGCCCTGAGTGCCGTTTTCAATTTTGTCCCGGAGCATATCCACCGCCTGCACCGCCATGTCCCGCTTGGGCTGGTCAACGGTGGTCAGGTCGATGCGGGAGAGGGCCGTGGCGCTGATGTTATCGAAGCCGATGAGGCTCAGATGCCCCGGAATATCAATGCCCATTTCATCCGCCGCCGTCAGCATACCCAAGGCATTGGAGTCCGTGGCGGCAAAGACTGCGGTGCAGTCCAGAGGCTTCCGGAACAGCTCCTTGGCCAACTGATATCCACCCTGAATGGAAGAGCGGGAATATTCGCTGTTGAAAAAGTGAGGCGTGAGGTTAAATTCATGACAGGCCTTCATATATCCGTCCGCTCGGAGCTGATGAGTCGTGGAACCGGGACGCTGGCCGAAATAGAGAATGTCCCGGTGGCCCAGCTCATAGAGGTATTGGGTACCCAGATAGGTGCCCCGGCTGTTGTCAACGGCCACATAGCTCTGGGGCTGGCTCCGCAGGTTTTCACTGAGGAACACCGTGGGGACCTGATCCAGATAGGATTTGAGGTTATCGTAGGATTTAGAGCTCTGAGGGACGATGAGGATCCCGTCCACCTGCCGGCCCAGCAGCAGCTTGAACACGGTCTTTTCCTGCTTCAGGTCCGGACCGGAATCACAGAGCATGATATTATAACCGTGGGCACGGGCGCTGACTTCCGCGTGGTAGGCAAGCTCCGACATGAACTGGTTGTCCACAGAGGGGACCACAAGTCCGATGAGGTTGGTGCGCTTGGTCACCATGGACCTGGCCACAAAGTTGGTGGTGTAGCCCATCTCATCGCACAGCTTCAGAACCCGTTCCCGGGTCTCGCTGCCGATCTGGGAGCTGCCGGAAAGGGCACGGGATACGGTAGCATAGGAGACGCCTGCTGCTTTGGCGACATCCTTTAATGTTACATTTTTCATAAAGTTGACTCCCTTGCGAAGGTTGTGTTTGTGCAAACGTTTCCGACTTTTTAAGAAAATTGGCAGAAAAAACTGCCAAGGTACTTCAGACGAATCAAGAATAGCTGATTTTTGCTCTTCTGTCAATATCAACCTAAATTTTTAAGGTATTTTGGGCAATCCAGCAAAAAAAGTGTCTGAGCTTTGACATTTGGGATATTGACAAAAAGGGGCGAACTCCTATAAAATAAAAACAGAAATCGCAAACGTTTGCGATTCTCGGGGGCGTCACACCTCCGAGGATCGCCGTGCTTTCCCGCAGTTGGGCCGCGACCCTGAATTTCAAAGGAGGAACTGCCATGACCGCCAATATCCAAACCATTTTCTTCGATGTAGGAAACACCCTGCGCATTGTCCTGCCGGACCAGGAGTTTATTGACCGGGCGGAAGCCGGTCTCATGGAACTGATCGGCACCACGGAGAGCCACGACGCCCTGTTTGCCAAGCTGGAGGAGCGCTGGAAGGCATACCGCAAGCAGTCCAAGACCACCCTGCTGGATGCTTCCGAGGGAGAACTGTGGACCCAGTACATGCTGCCGGAATATGATCCGAATATGATTTTTGCCAACGCCCCCAAGCTGACCCGCCTGTGGCGCGACCATGACGGCCGCCGGGTGGCCCGGCCGGACGCCGTAGCCACCATCAAGGAGCTGCACCGCCGGGGCTATACCCTTGGCATCATCGCCAACACCGTGACGGAGACGGAGATCCCCGATTGGATGGCCGCTGACGGCGTGGCCCAGTGCTTCAAGACCACGATCCTCTCCTCCAAGGTGCGCCTGCGCAAGCCGGACCCGGACATCTATCACCTGGCCTGCCGCTGCATCGGCACGCCGGAAGCCAACTGCGCCTATGTGGGCGATAACCCGGTGCGGGACGTGGAGGGCACTCAGGCTGCCGGCTTCGGTATGATGATCCGGATCGATGAGCCGGATACGCTGAACAAGGAAAAGGCCACCGGCAAGGAGTTTACCCCGGATCATGTCATCACCAGCCTTTCTGAATTGCTGGACATCTTCCCTGAGCGGGCTTAAAGGAGGACCTATGGAAAAACAGTATAAAGCCGTCTTTTTCGACTTGGGCGGCACTCTGCGCATTGCTTTCCTGGAGGAGGCCTATATGCGCCACGCCCGTCGGAAAATGGCGGAGATCGCAGGCACGGATATGCCTTATGAGGAATTCTATCAGATGATCGAGGAGCGCTACGAGCCGTACCGCAAGTGGGCTTTGGGCGAGTTCAAGGAATCCGGAGATGAAGAGCTGTGGTGCAAATGGCTGCTGCCGGACTACGATCCGGTCCGGATCCGTCAGGTGTGTCATGAGCTGAGCTTCCAGTACCGGCAGTGCAAGGGACGCCGTGAGGTGGTAGACGGCGGCGTGGAGGTCATCAAGGGCCTGCATGAGCGCGGCTACAAGCTGGGGATCATCTCCAACCTCATCGGTGAGAACGAGGTGCCCGACTGGCTGGAGGAGGACGGCCTGGATTCCTATTTCGATACGGTGATCCTTTCCTCCGTATGCCACATGCGCAAGCCCTGCTCTGAGATCTATGATCTGGCCTGTCAGCAGATCGGCGTGAAGCCGGAGGAGTGCGTGTCCGTTGCGGACAACATCAAGCGCGACATTGCCGGGGCCAAGAAGGCCGGTATCGGCTGCAATATTATTTTCCGGTCTCCGGAGAAGAAGCATCCCGTGGAATTTACGGAGGAAAACCGCCCGGACTATGTCATTGAAGATTTCCGGGAGATCCTGAACATTCTGCCCTGATGCGTTCCGGGCCAGCGGCCCGGTGAAAAGGAGGAAGCAAGCCATGAATACGGACATCCGTTATATTTTTCTGGATCTGGGCGGTACCTTCCGGGTCATTGACAAGGACCCGGCTTATCTGGCTGCCGCCCGGGCGAAAATCGCAGAGCTGTGCGGCGTGAAAACGGAAGATCCTACCCAGTGGTTCGAGGACGTGATCGACAAGCGGTACGATGTATACCGGGAATGGGCGCTGAAATATATGTGCGAGGCCCCGGAAGAGGTGCTGTGGCGGCGTTGGCTGGCCTATGACTGCGATCCGGAGTTGATCCGGCGCAATGCCTCGGAGCTTTGCTACCAGTACCGGCAGACCAAGGGCCGCCGCACGGTGGTGGAGGGCGGTGCCGACACGGTGAAGGAGCTGTGCCGCCGGGGGTATACCCTGGGCATCATCTCGGATCTGGTGGGCAGACGGGAAGTGGATGAGTGGCTGGATCAGGATGGTCTGCGCCCCTATTTCCAGACGGTCCAGCAGTCCTCGGTCACCTATATCCGGAAGCCCGGCCCCGCAATTTACTATTACGCCATGGAAGAGGTGGGCGCTGAACCGGAAAACTGCTGCTATGTGGGCGATAATCTGAACCGGGACATTATCGGCGCCAAGGCCGTCGATTTCGGCATGACCGTCACAGTGCAGTACCAGAAGGCTAAGCCCCTGAAGCTGACGGCGGAAAACCGCCCGGATGCCAAGGTCTATCGGTTCCCGGACCTGCTGGATATTTTCCCCAAGCGGGGGCAGGTGGCCGTGGAAAAGCTGATCCCGCCGGAGGATGGACAGTAAGTCCATCCCGATCGGATAAAAAAATGCGCAGCGATGCGGGAAAGAACCGTTTCACGCACCGCTCGACTCATAAGGAGGTACTTTTTATGTCTGAATCCAAGCGCGGCGGCGCACAACTGGCGCGGGCCGTGGAAAAAGCGTATCAGGCGGGGCAGGATGACTACCATCTGGAACCCATGGTCCTGGTGGAGAACGGCAAGCCTGTAGGCAAGATCGGAGACGGCGATGCCGCCGTGTTCTGCTGCCGCCGCGGTGAGCGGGAGATCGAGCTGACGGAGCTGTTCACCGATCCGGACTTCAACAAGGTGCAGCGGAACCAGCTGAAGGATCTGGATTTCGTCATCATGACCATGTATCATGATAAGTTCAAGGATCTGCCCATCGCCTTTGCGCCGTCTCATGTGGTGAAGCCTCTGGCTCAGGTCCTCAGCGAGGCGGGGAAGAATCAGTTCCACTGCGCGGAGAGCGAGAAGTATGCCCATGTGACCTTTTTCTTCAACGGCGGCGAGAACGCGCCCTTCCCCGGCGAGGATGACGTGTGCGTGCCGTCCCCCAAGGGCATTGACTTTGACCAGCAGCCGGAGCTGAGCCTGCCTGCCGTGGCGGATCAGGTCATGGGTGCGTTGGGCAAATACGATTTCGTGGTGACCAACTTCGCCAACGGCGACGTGATCGGCCACACCCTGAATACCGCCGCCAAGCTGGAAGCCTGCAAGCATGTCAGTCACTATCTGGATGTGGTGGTCCATGACGCGCTGGCCAAGGGCTATGTGGTGGCCGTCACCGCGGACCACGGCAACATTGAAAAGTTGTACACCGCCGCAGGCAAGCCTGACGGCGCCCACACCACCAATCTGGTGCCTTTCATTCTGATGGACCCCGCCCACAGCGGCCCCATTTCCCTGCGGGACGGCTGTCTGGGTGACGTGGCGCCTACGGTGCTGAATGTCATGGGCATCCCCCAGCCTGCGGAGATGACCGGCAGATCTCTGGCGGAGGGACACGATTTCGGCAAGGACCGGAAGATGCTTCTCATCATCTGCGATGGTTGGGGTCTCGGCTCCGGCGATGACGGCGACGCGATCCATCTGGCGGATACCCCCTACTGGGATTCCCTGCTGGCGGAGCAGTCCTGGAGCAAGCTCCACGCCTCCGGCGAGCATGTGGGCCTGGGAAGTGGAAAGGCCGGCAACTCCGAGGCAGGCCACTCCAATCTGGGCGCAGGCCGCTGCGTCATGCAGGATGACGTCCGTCTGGACGCCGCTGTGAAGGACGGCAGCTTCAAGAAGAATCCCATCTTCTTACAGGCCATCGAACACGCCAAAAAGAACGGCACGGCGCTGCATCTGCTGGCGTATCTCACTTATAAATCCTCTCACGGCTGCATCGACTACCCGTTGGCCATCTGCGAGATGGCCCGGGATGCCGGACTGAATCAGGTATTCTTCCACATCATCTTTGACGGCCGCTCCACGGAACCCGGCTCCGCACCCAAGCTGCTGGCAGAGCTGGACGAAAAGCTGGATGCCATCGGCGTGGGCCGCATTGTGGACGGTGTGGGCCGCGGCGTGGCGCTAGACCGGGACAAGAACTATGACAAGGTGAAACGGGCCTATGACGCCATGGTGGACGGCGCAGGTACCCGGTATGAGTAAGCCTCCGGCATAAACCGCCCCCCAAAAAAAGAAAACCAAGAGAATGTTAAAAATCCCGCAGAGAGCAAATACTCTCTGCGGGATTTTTGCACGGGAAAAGTGCGAAAAAGCAACAAATCACGGAACAGACATCGAAAACGGGAATATTTGCGTTGGCGGACTGCTGATCTGCACCCCGACTGAAAGCCGCAAAAAGTGCCCGGACCGCCACAGCGGTCCGGGCCTTCTTGTCATACATCAAAACAGGGATCAGCGGGCGTCCTTCAGAATCGTGTAGACCTCATAAATGTCCTTCACGCTGTAAGTGGGCTTCACGTCCGCGGGAACGTTGGTGTCCTTCAGCTTGGTGAGGTAGGAGTCGATGTGGAAGGTGGCGCCGAAGCCCATGCGGATGGGGCCGATGACGTCCCGGGAGAGGGTATCGCCCACATAGGCACAGCTGGCGGGGTCAGACTGGACCTGATGGAGGGAGACCAGAAAAATGTTGGGGTCGGGCTTGCGATATCCGGTGACGGAAGAAAGCGTCACATCCTGGAAGTAGTCCCGGATGCCGTAGTCTTTCAGAACGTCAAACACCTGATAGAGACTGGCTGTGTTGCTGATGACACCCAGCTTCATACCCAGCCCCTTCAGCCCTTCCAGCATTTCCTTCACGTGGGGGCGGAGAGTACGGTGATAGTGGGTGATCTCCCACATGTGGGCCAGCTCCTCGGCGTAAGGACGCACAGAATCTTCATTCAGGCCGAAATCCGTCAAAACGAAGCTGCCCCAGATCTCCTCCGGCTTCAGCTCCCGCTGCCGGGGGTCCCGGTAAGCGCCGTAACGTTCCCAGCCGGCATTGATGCTCTGAGCCGTAGTTTCAAAGTCCATGTTCAGATCGATGCCGTGAGCGTGCAGAATATCCAGCACACCCTGAATGGAAGAATGGCGGCTTTCGTCATCGACCCAGATGTCCTCCAGAGTGCCGCCCATATCGAACAATACAGTATCTATCATAGTCTCACAGCCTTTTTTTTAAGTTGCATACATGGGAAAAACGGTATTCAGAGGGAGTTTCTGCGGCGAAGCAGCCACCAGGAGCTTCCAAAACCCATCAGCAGCGGCACAGGGACCATCATACCGAAGAGCTGGAGAAACAGGACCGACGCGCCGCTGTCACCCCGCAGCAGGAGCAGCATGGTCACCAGACTGGCGAGGGCCAGCAGCAAGAGCCAGCCGTATGCGGCCAGAACGGTCTGAGGATGGCAGATCAGGTGGGTCAGCGCGCAGATTGCTGTCCCGATCAGGGCGGGGAGCAGCGCGCTGACCAGATTTTCTACCGCCCGGGGCGCAAGGGCAAGCCATGCGTGAATGGGATCGGTCAGCAGAAAGAAGGCCGCACCGTAAACTGCCAGAAAGAGGATGGACAGGCAGAAGGAATTCAGCAGCAGCGTGCTTTTTACATGGCCGTTTTCCGTCAGCCGGAAGGCATCCCAAAAGGATTCCACCCGTCTGGCCTGTTCTTTTTCCCGTTCTGCCCGACGCAGTTCTTTTTCAAAATCCTGGTTCATGTTATCTCCTATCTGAATGATTCAAAAGGCCCGGGCAGCGGCGGTTGCCGCCGCCCGGGAAAAATCGCGGTGCTTGAATTTACTTCATCTTGAGGTTCTGAGACAGCCAGTACGTCCACATCTCCTGCACGTCGAGATAGATGTCATAGATAGCGCTGAGGTCATTGGCGCGGGCGCCCAGCTCGGTGAGCTGTGCGGGGTTCTTCTTGTCCTCCACGTCGTCGCGGACGGGCCAGTTGCCTTCCTTCTTGAAGGGCTTCATGCCTTCGCTCTTGCCGTCAGCGCCGCCGGTGACGTAGCGGATGAACAGACGGGCACCGGCAGGGCTGTTGGTGCCCTTGGCGATAAACAGGCACTCCAGATTCAGCAGGGCGGTGTAGGGTTCCAGATTCAGGCACCAGGCAATGTCATAGCCGGATTCGTCGCGGTTGCCGATCTTACCGGCAGAGGCCAGGCACAGGGCGGGATCCTCAGCGGTGGAGTTATGGACGGCCAGCACCAGCTCGTCACCGTCGCTGATGAAGGTCATCTTGGCCTGAGAGAAGCGCCACAGATACTCCACGCCGGCGTTGTTCTCGGGAACTTCAAAGTCAAAGGAGGAAGCGTCATAGGTGTATTCCAGATCCTTGCCGTAGGTATCCTTGTAGGACTGAGCCATTTCATCGGCATTGTTGATGAAGCTGGCGAACAGAGACAGGTAGGCACTTTCCTGACCGATCTCCTTGGTGAACAGGCGGTACTTCTGAGTGCCGTCCTCGTTCTTCTCAATGATCTCCCACCAGCTGTGGATGGGCTGACCGTCGGGGAAGGCCTTGGTGTTATAATACCACATGGACTGAGAGGCGTACAGAGGATAACCGTATTTCAGGTAGCCTTCGTCGATGTGAGAGCAGATGTCCTTGGGATAATAGGGCTCCAGGATGTCCTGGTTGTACCACTCGTGGAACACGTTGCCGTTGACGTCCTTGGTCTGCAGTACGTCGGCGGTGATGTTGCCGGTGTCGTGCTCGATTTTGGCCTTGGAGAGCACTTCGTCAGTCTTCAGATCGGAGACCACCAGATCCAGGCCGGGATAAGCGGCCTCAAAGCCCTCTTCCACCTTCATCATCTTGGAGGAGGTGGCGTAGACGTTGATGGTGGTGTCCTCCTTCAGAGCTTCCTCGAAAAGCTCTTCGTCGGTCTTGTCGCTCCATTCGTCATAATAGGGGCCGTAGTGGTTTTCGCCGGTGTTGATGTCATAGCCGAGATGCAGGTCGCTGGCGGTTTCGCCGTCGGTTTGGGAGTCATTGGAGTTGCCCTTGCTGCCGCAGGCAGCCAGGCTCAGCACCATGGACAGGGAGAGGAGCAGCGCAAAAAACTTCTTCATTTTCATCGGGGACTCCTTTCATATTTGGACGGTGGATCAGCGCCGTCCGATTTGGGGGGAAAATTGCGTATCAAGACACGGCTTACACCGCGCGTTTGATCAGACGGGTGGTTTCCTTATTGTAGATGTTGATCTTGTTCTGGTCGATGATGGCCCAGACCTTCCGGTCCAGATCGTAGGAGACCTGACCGATCTCCTTGGCCAGGAATTCATCGTTGCCGGCCTTCAAAGTGGTGATGGTCTCGGAACCGGCGGGCTGGTTGGCGTAGATGCTGACGGGAATGGCGCCCTCCACCGGCTCGGTGGAGATAATGATCTGCTCGGGACGGATGGCCAGCACGCAGTCGAACTCGCCGCTCTTGGGGAACTCCTCGTCGGTGAGGTGCTCGGCGGGGAAGGTATGGCCGCCCAGATCGCTCTTGACCACCAGCTGACCGTTGACCATCTCGGCCTTGCCGTCCAGCAGGTTGATCCGGGGATTGCCGATGAAGTCGGCGGCTTCCAGATCGATGGGGTTGTTGTACAGCTCGGCGGGGGTAGCCACCTGGTTCAGCTCACCGGCCTTGAACAGCGCGATCTTGGTGGACATGGTCAAAGCTTCGGTCTGGTCGTGGGTGACGTAGATGATGGTGGTGCCCAAATCTTTATGGAGGCGCTGCAGCTCCGCCCGCATGTCGATACGGAGCTTGGCGTCCAGGTTGGACAGAGGCTCATCCAGCAGCAGCAGCTTGGGACTGGAGGCCACAGCGCGGGCGATGGCCACACGCTGCTGCTGGCCGCCGGACAGCTCGGTGGGATAGCGGTCCTTGTACATGTCAATACGCATCATCCGCAGGGAATCCATGACCCGGCGGTCGATCTCCGCCTTGTCCATTTTCTGGATCTTCAGGCCGAAAGCGATGTTGTTGTAGACCGTCATGTGGGGCCACAGGGCGTAGGACTGGAACACCAGGTTCAGTCCGCGCTTGCTGGGCTCGGCGTAATAGGCATCATCCGCGTTGATCATCTCCACGCCGTCAATGGTCATGATGCCGTTCTGCGGCTTTTCCAGACCGGAGACCACGCGAAGGGTGGTGGTCTTGCCGCAGCCGGAGGGCCCCAGCAGGGTCATGAAGTCGCCGTCCTCAATGGTGAGGTTGATGTCCCGCAGGACGTGGTTGCTGCCGTAAAATTTATCAATGTGCTTCAATTCAATGCGGCTCATATCGTTCTTCCTTTCTGTTTCCCTTACATACTCTTGTTCAGATCCGCGCCGAAGCGGTTGGCCACGGTGTAGCACACCAGGATGAAGGCCAGCACACACACGGACACTGCGTCAGACATCTGGTTGTAACCGTCCTGGGAGTAGGTAAAGGCCAGGTAAGACATGGTCTGGGTGGTGGGAGTCATCATGATGATAATGAGGTCCAGCTCCTTGGCGATGGAAATGAAGGTCAGCATGAAGCCGGAAATGAAGCCGTTTTTCGCCAGAGGAACGATGATGGAGGACATCCGCTTCCAGAAGCTGGCGCCGGCGATATCTGCCGCTTCCTCCAGCTCCACGCTGATGGAGAGCATATTGGCGGTACCGGACTTACTGGCGAAGGGGAAGTGCTTAACCACCGAGGTCAGCACGATCAGGGTGAAGGTGCCGTACAGGGAGGGCATCAGTCCGCCGAGGTGCGGACGGGAGAACATGGAGAAATACATGGTGGAGAATGCGATACCGCTCATCAGGTAGGGGACGAAGACCATCTGCTCGGTAAGGTCGCCGTACCACTTGCCACGGCCGCGGGAGCTGATGTAGCCCAGGAACTGGCCGCAGATAGCGGTGAGGATGGAGGCGATGAGGGTCAGGCGGATGGTATTCCAGAAGGCGCTGAAGAAATTGGGATTCCGGAAGATGCCCACGTAGTTGGTGTACTTATCAATCTCACCTTCTTTGCCGATCCAGTTGTAAAGCGTCAGGTTATCCAGACCGTAGCCGGCGCCGGTGGTGATCTGGAAGGTCTCCATGATCAGCACGAAGAAGGGCACCACCATGGCCAGGAACAGGAAGACCATCAGGAACACCATGAGGGGCTTCTTGGCCTTGCCCAACTGCATCAGCGTGGCGCGGCCGCCCTTGCCGCTGACGGTGGCGTAGGACTTCCGGACGCCCACGATCCGCTGGTTGGAGAAGATGATGAGGGCGGCCAGCAGCACCAGTACGATGGACATGGCATAGCCGACAGCCTGGGGACCCTGGTCGATGAAGGTACGCATCTTGGTAGCCAGAGTGTAGTAGCCGATGCGGTTACCCAGGTTGGCGGGGACGCCGTATGTACCGATGGATTTGCTGATGGTCATAACGGTGGCGGACAGCACAGAGGGCAGGATCAGGGGCAGAGTGATGTGCCGCAGGATCTGCGCTTTGCTGGCGCCCTGAATCTCACCCATCTCCTCCAGCTCGGAGTTGATGGAGCGGAGCGCGCCGGAGACCATGATGTAGGAGAATGCGTAATAGTGCATGGACATGCACAGCACGATGGCGATGGGGCCGTAAGCCAGCCAGTCGGGAACGGGAATGCCCAGACCGGCCAAGAAGCCGTTGGCGCCGGAGGTGGAGTTGCGGAACATGGCCAGCCAGGCCAGAGCCTTGGTCCAGGAGGGGATCATATAAGGTACGGTCACCAGCAGGCCTAGGATCTTCTTGCCGGGGAGATCCGTGCGGATCATCAGCCACGCCAGAACGGAGCCAAGAGGCACCGAAACCAGCACGGTGAAAAAGCCGCAGATAAAGGAGTTTTTCAGCGGCCCCCACAGCACGGCGCTGGCCAGCTTACCGGTGAGGATGTATTTCCAGTAGTACAGGGTGAAATCGCCCACGTGGCCCTGAACCCGGCGCAACTCGCCTTGAGCCAGCGTAAAGGTGCTGGAGATCATGGTCAGCAGAGGGATGATGATGAGGCAGAACAGGATGATGAGACTGACCAGCACCACCATGTTAAAGGGGTTTTTCAGCACATTCAGGATCAGGTTCTTTAAACGCCGCTTGGTCAGGGGTTTTCTGGGTAATCCATTTTTCGACACGATAACACCTCTTTCTGAAGTCTGCCGGGGATTGCAGGGACAGCAGATTGCTCTCTTTTCTCAGTTCTGTGCACGGTTTGACCGTCGGTGTGCTGTCCTCTGGTCGCAAACGTTTGCACTTCCTTGCTATCATTATAAAGAATTCTTAATGGAATTGTCAAGGAGGATTATGGCTATTTTCCCATGATTTTTTTATTCAATTTCACGTACACTGTGTAAAGTGCACAAATAAAAAGGCCGACCTTTGGTTGTTATTTTTGGAGGAAGAAAAAACGAATTTGACGCGAAAACGTATACGTTTTCGTAAAATGAAACGAACGCTCAGATGCTGTCGAATGCAAACAAACGCAAAAAAGGAGACAGGGCGAGCCTGTCTCCTTTTATATAGACTGTGAAAAGCTGTCAGGCTCTGAGGGCTTGATCATCCTCCAGAGTCAGCCGTTCTGCCAGCAGAGCAATGAATTCCGCATTGGAGGGCTTTCCACGCTGACTGCTGACGGTGCAGCCGAAGTATTTGGGGAGTGTCTCCGGCGAAGCCCGGTCCCAGGCGGTCTCTATGGCGCTGCGGATACATCGTTCTACTCGAAGGGCAGTGGTACCGTAACGCCGGGCGATCTCAGGATAGAGGATCTTGGTTACAGCCTTGTTCAGTACACTTGGATCGGCGGTGGTGATCAGGATCGCTTCCCGCAGATACTGGTAGCCGGAGATATTGGCAGGCATACCTGCATCATGAAGCATGTGGGTGACGCGGGCTTTCAGAGAGGGGCGGGTGGCTTTCGGCTTTTCCCAGAACAGGTTCCGCATCCGGTCCAACAGCGTGTCCATCCGAAAGGGTTTTGGCAGAAAATAGGCAGCGCCCAGCTCCGTTGCTTCCGCCAACGTCTGGTCGGAAACAAATGCGGAGGTCAGAATGGTCATGGGAGCGTAGCCAAGCTCCTGCAGCTCCCGCAGAGCGCTGAGACCGTCCAGCCCCGGCAGGATCACATCCATGATCAGAATATCCGGTTCCTGCTCCTGAACTTTTTCCAGAACTTCGTCACCGGTTTGAGCTACATCCACCCAAAATTCTCCTGTTTTTTCCATGGCTTCCCGCAGCAGAATGCGGAATTCCGTGCTGGTATCTGCCAGCAGCACCGTTCTGCGCTGTTCCATGTTCCCACAACTCCTTCCCAATAAGAATGTGCCCGCAGATATCACTGCGGGCATGATCTTGTGTGTATTGTCAAAATATCATAAAATTCCATGTTTTACAAGTTAAAAACTAGAAAACAGGCATAAAATATCCGCAAAGATTTTTGATGGATTGCTGAAAGTCCGCAATTTTTCCGGATGCGTCTCCGAAACTGGCCTGCGGTCCTGCTATTGACCGGCTCCGCTGCCCACAGGCTTTTCCAGTTCTGCCCGCAGCTTTTCCAATGCCCGCTTCTCAATACGTGATACATAGCGCATCCGTAATTGTAAGTGATTTCGTCTTGAAAATCGCACCGCTCATAACGGCACAAACCATTGATATGACTAGATTTATCCCGTCTGCTGAAGTTCTGCAAATCGAAACTTGACAATGATCTCTCTGGCCGCTGTCAGCTCGATCCGCTCGATCAGGCTCACCAGCAATTCCCGGTTGGCACAGGCGGTATCAAGGTATCTTTGCACCAAGTCTTTTGCTCGCTCTGTTTGGCTGATAGGGTTCTTTTGCTGCTGTTGAAGCTCCTTGATTCGTTCCTCCAGCTGTGCCCGTTCGTCCTTAATGCGGGTGAAGATACGCTGAAAGTCCTCCTCCGGCAACAAACCGGAAAGACGGTCGGTGTACATTCGGTCAAGGTGCTCTGTAAGGTTGGCACTCTTATTTTGCAGAGCGCTGATCTCCGCCGCCGTCTTGCTCTCCTGCGACGCCTCCTTCACCGCCTTTTCCGCAGCGGGAAGCAATGCTTCCGCGGTCAAATAGTCTTCGCAGACCTCTCGAACCTTGGCAATCACTGCGTCCGTTACCGTTTTTTCCTTGATATAATGTGTGGTGCAGGCGCTGTTCTTGGTAAAACGCTGATAGGTACGGCAGACGAAATACAGTGTTTCTTCTCCCTTGGCGTTGGGGCGATTCAGCACGCCCAAGGGATAACCGCATTCGTGGCAGAAAATCAAGCCCTTCAACAGGAAATCGTAGGTACGGCTTCGGGTGCGTTTGCGGCTGTTCACCAGCATCCGCACCTTGCGGAAACTCTCAGCGTCAATCAGCGGCTCATGGGTATCTTCAACCACAACCCAATTATTACGATCCTGATGCAAACACTTCTTAGACTTGTAGCTGATCTTCACTTGCCGCCCCTGCACCATATTGCCGATGTAGGTCTCATTTTGCAGCATATCGGAAATACGCTCGCTGCTCCACAGCCCCGCATAGGGTCCTTTGCGACCCATGTTCCAGCCGCAGTAGGTGGCCGGTGTAGGGACGCCCTCCTCGTTCAGCGTAGCGGCAATTTGGCGGCAGCTAACGCCGTCCAGCGCCATGGCAAAGATCCGCCGCACTATGGGCGCAACCTCCTCGTCAATGATGATCTTGTTCTTTTCGGTTGGATGCATTTTGTAGCCGTACATTGGTTTTCCTCCAATGAATTGGCCTTTACGCTGCTTATCCCGCTTGACGGACTTGATCTTCTTGGAAATGTCCTTGGCATACATGTCGTTCATAATGGCGCGGAAGGGCGTAATATCATTGGCGCTGGACTCCACGCCGGTGTCAATACCATCCAAGAGGGAAATGTAGCGCACCCGATGCTCTGGGAAGTACCGCTCCATGTAGTGGCCGGTCATGATGTAGTCACGTCCCAGACGGCTCAAATCCTTGGTAATAACCATGTTGACCTTCTTGGCCTCAATATCGCCGATCATTCGCTGAAAATCCGGGCGGTCAAAGTTGGTACCGCTCCAGCCATCATCAATGTAGGTGTCATAGAGCTGCAAACGATGTTTTTGCACGAATTCATCTAAAAGGGACTTCTGATTGGTCACGCTCTGCGATGGTCCTTCGCTCTCATCCTCCTTTGATAGTCTGATGTATAATGCCACATGATAATCCATAGGGTTGCTTATCTCTTGATACATACTCTAACCTCCTGAGATAAGCGGCCATTCATCCCGTCTATCATACAGGATGCTCCTGTGCGGGCGCAAATTTTCCAAGCTCCCGCTTGAGGAAGGCATCGAAGGATGAATATAACAAGTCCCGTATGGACTCCCCATCATTATCGTAAAAACATCTGATTACCAGTTCCTGTGCTTTCATGGCACACCTCCTTCATCAAAAGCTATGTAATTGCCTGATGAAAAAGCACAGCCACATCGTTGAGTTTACGAAGTGGCTGTGCTTTTCCTATCAATTTAGCTCAGAGTTGATTCAATGCGGCAGCATGTCGGTATCCTAACCCTGCCGTCTGAGAAAGATTTTTCTGGATCTCTTTTGATGTATGTCCAGCACGCAAAGGCTTTATTCTGCGTTCAACATGTCCATTCTCTATGTAGAAGTTCGTTGAAGCGAATTTCAGGTCATGCGTCAGCAAGAATTCCAGAATATCTAGCAACTTTTCGAAATTTCTGGTGGCAGACTTTAAGGATTCTACGGCAAAAACACTTCTGGACGAAGGAGAAAGGCTTCGCAATACCCCAAGCAGTTGGGGGTCCCACATCGTAGAGTATCCGTCAAATACTACTTTGGGGATAAGCCTCTTTTGTTGAAGTTCACCAGCACAGTCGGTTTGAATCTCATCGCAGGCTTCGATTGAAAAAGGAGTATCATATTGAACTTTTGGATAATCAATAATTTTAGCCGAAGTTGTCCCTAATGCCCGCAGAGCCGCCCATGCGGCAGGATGGCGTTCCACGATTTCTTGATAGTAATCATATCCCGAACAGTTCTTCGCCTGTAAGCACATGGAGGAAAAATCCAGGGGATTGAAAAAGCGGATCGCTCCGCTGGTAATTTCCTTCACATCCTGACTGGAGAGGCTGTCCTGCATTCCCGCACAAGCATAATTGTCGCTCTGGATTGTTTCAATCGGGCTATTTCGGAGCGTTACAACTATAAAACATTTCACATCAGCTTTTCCGGCAGGCTCATAAAAAGGGCCTTCTTCTGAGCCTAACAGCAATAATGTTCTCCGAAAGGCAAGGTCATCCCAATGCCGCAGAAATGATATCATTTGCAGCTCAACCATATCTATAATCTGACTCGCGTACGTTGCCGGCACACGAAAATGATCCAATGTCGGAGCCAAAACCTCTTGAAGATATTGTGTTACTTTCGCAACCATAGCTGTCACATCCTTTTATAGGATGTTTCAATTATCCGTCAAGACTTATCAAATTTCAACGGTTTTTCTCTTTGTTGTATAGATATGGTTTTCCAGATAAAGTTTTCTTTTCAGCAGGCAGCGGGTGCTGTCTGCTGCCTATCTTCATTTGTTGAATATGTTCCTTCAAAAAACACGCATGTATCGGAGGAATAAACCTCATTTGACTCTCTGGGAAGTAGTCTCGCGTTTCTGCGATAACAATGTTCGATCTGCTATTTTGCAACCCACGCAAAAACCGCAAAAGCACATCATCGGGATGTTCATAATCCAATTGTCCAATATGGAAAAAGAGATGCTCCAATTCAAAACCATGCTCATTCGCATATTGGGATAATAGTTTGTATTGCCTGCTCAATTCTTTTTCGGCTACTTCATTGAGTGCCTGTTCGTCAGAGTGGCAAAATAGCACTGCGGCTTTCATTTCACTTCACCTTCCCCCAATCATTATTTTGTCATATACGGAGAGCGAATGTGCTCAAAATTGGACTGTTGCATTTTCAGGAAGCCCCCGTTTAAGGACGGTGGCAAAGGACGAATCTATCAAGCCCTAAATGGATTCTCCTTCCTCATTGTAAAAGCAGCTGACTATCAGTTTCTGTGCTTTCATAGCGTACCTCCTTTTATTCTGCTACAATCTATGCAGAGTGTTGAATCTATTTGCCTTGCGGCATGCAAAAAGCGATGAGCCAATAGCCCATCGCTTTTCACTACTTTAAAATTCAATTGATATGGTATGAGGAAGTCCTTAACTACGATCAGTCCGGCATTTTTAAACGGAATCTTCTTCAAACGCAATCTTTCGATGGTGCTTCAGCAATAAGGATTTCATCTCTTCTCCGGATATTTCTCCGTTTGCCCATTGCTGCGAAAGCTCTTTGGCATAATCCGAAACAGGGACGCCTTCTATGGTATTGAGTGCATTTGCTAATTTGACCGCCTGTATTCTCCGGCTTTTGATTGCGCAATCTATCTTCATCAGCTATACCTCCCTGTAGAGGTATTATACTTGTTTTCTGCAGGAAAGTGAACTAGCTTATATTTTCACAAGATGGCTATTCCAATTTCTTTACCGGTTGAGAAGCCACACTCCGAAGTTCAGATACGCTGCAAATGTCACCCAAAGCAGATATGGAATTTGCAGCCATGCAGCCGGGTTATCCACTTTCCGGAAGGACAAAATTATCAGCAGGATCAAAACCCACAGCGCGATTAGCCAAAGGAAGGCGAAACCAAATGCCTGTAAATTAAAGAAGATAATGCTCCAGAAGAAATTGAACACCAATTGCACAAGAAACAGCAGCAGGCTGCGTGACCGGGCATCGGATGCCGGAGCCAGATAGATTCGCGCAGCCCCAATACCCATGAGTGCAAACAAAATCCCCCAAACGATGGGAAATACAATACTTGGCGGAGATAAGGGCGGCTGCTCGACGGTTGCGTTATAGATTTTGACACCTTTTCGCGTCAGCCATCCGGAGAGTGCACCGACTGCTTCTGCCAGAACGATCCAGAAGGCATATACCTTCCAATTTGATTTTTTCATAACATCATCACCTGTGGTTAGGATATGCAGTTTCCACCATAGATTATCCCTTTGTAATCGCTGAAAGCTTTCTTGTAGCCAAACTCTCAGAGTTTATTTGACATTCCGTCGTTTATTGGTTATCTGCCTTCAATCCCAGGAAAGGATTGTTGGTCAATCAGGGTTTCTTTAAGATCTCTCGTATACCATGATCTATCGCGTTTGCAGTTCTTTGCTTGAGAGTTGTGTGGTAATCCGGGCAGTTTTCTTCCAGCATACACTTGGCAGCCAGCAACAGCGCGATTTTATGAACACACAACCCGGCATGATTGCTGCATTGGCAAACCAAAGCATGGTCATCGCCCACCATGAAGTAAGGCATGAGAATTCCATTGCGATATGTGATCATTGCTTCGAAGGTTTGTATACCAGCGTCATCTATGAATTTTGCGCTCAGGAACTGGTTGCTTTGCAAAAGCCTTCTGGCCCGTGAAAGTTCTTGTGGCGATGCGGTGGACAATAGTTCTTCAATTCGTTTCATTCGTTGAACCCTCCATATGATTAAATAGAATGTCGCTCATCACCGCGGCACTTCGTTTTTTGATTTCGTATTCAAGATGCGTATATAGGTCTGCTGTAATACGGATTGTGCTATGGCCGAGCCATTGCTGTACCTCCACCAGCGGTACGCGGTTGGATATTAGTATTCCTGCACTGCTATGGCGGAGATCGTGGAATCGGATACGGCGCAGGTCATTTTCCTTCAGAATTTTTTGAAAAGCATAAGAGATGTGTCCGGGACGAATCACATTCCCGGAATCATCGGTAAATAAGTAATCGGTAGCGGTGTGTTCATTTTGTTGGCGATGCTTGCCACGATACTCGAGCAGAAGTGCCTTTATATTTGGAGTCATTGGAAGTGTACGATTACTGGATTTCTGCTTACCGTATCTCGTCCTATAATTCTCTGATTGGAAACCGCTTGGGAAACTTCACAAATGGTATGTTCAATGGAAATCGTTTCTTGCCCAAAGTCGATTGCTTGCCATCTCAGCCCCAGAACCTCACTACGACGCAGGCCGTAGTAAGCAGCAAGTTTAATAGGCACTTCCATGTAGTGGCCTTGCAGAGCGGCAAATAATGTTTTCATTTCTTCAGCGGTATAAGGATGCGGAATAAATCTACCCTTTGCCGGACGTTTGACTTTTTCCATCGGATTTTCAGCAATCAGCCCCTTTCGACTGGCATCTTCGAGAGCCTTATGAAGCAGCGCATGATGGTGTAATACGGAGTTGGACTTTAGCCCTCTTTCGTATAGTGTTTGATAATAAGTCTCAATATGATGGGGACTTATTTGACTCAAACGAATGTCTTGATTCAAGAAGTAGCGAACAATCTCATTTGCGATTTGAAGATATGAACTGTATGTTGTTTCAGAAATCTCCTTTTGACGAGTCTTGAGCCAGTCAGGTATGTACTCGGAAAGCAGTGTTGCCGCATTCCATATATGGGAGTTGAAATGCTGTCGACGCAATTCTATTAGCATAGCTTCGGCTTTCCTCTTATTTCCAGGATAAGACAATCCGGTTGTTATCCATTTATCGTATCTGCGTCCATCTGGATGACGTAAACACAGAATAGCGTACCATCGATTTTTCTTGACTGCTAAATGACCACTTACCATATATAATTTCTCCTTTGACTTGTGTGGATAAATTATATACGCCGATAAGTGGTAACGAAGTGGGCCAAAGAGATCAGACTCGAAATCCAATACAATTTCCCATTTGCTTACACCTCATTCAATGTTTAAAGGTCGCCATAAAGGGCGACCTTTTTGTAATCTCAGCTACTTTTTGATTGATGAAATGAGCGATGCTGTGATATAATATCAATAAAAGAGTTTTGATGCGAGAAACACCATGAAGAATAAAAAACCTCCTTTTGAAATTACTAATGCGATTATCGGTTATGTTGCTGAGATTGCGGAGTTGGTTGGAAAGCTGACCTCTACGAATCAGCTTTCGGCCAACCATTCTTTGCTTTTGAAATGACTGGCATCTGCTCTCAAGAATGATTAATCGCACTATTAGTAGGCAACCTTTTGCTGGCATCACAATCAGCAAAAAATTTTGATAACCAGTCACTTATCTTTTAGGAGAATCTGATGCAAAAAACAAAAAAACAACATTATGTTCCTCAGTCCTATCTTAAGGCATGGGCAATTCCAGGGACGTATCAAGTTCATGTATACGATAAGAAAACAGATAATGAAAGAGTAAATAGTATAAATGACATTGCTTCGGAGAATTGCTTCTATGATATCAATCCCAACGAAATTTTCTCTAAAGAGTTTTTAGCGGCCCTGAAGGTAGAAGGATTATCATGGGATAGCGACGAATTGTCGCAGGGTATTGAACATACTTTTGCAAATGAAGTTGAAGGAGATTTTGCAAATATATTAAAGGAGATTATCGGAAAAGCCACTTCTGCTACACCATGGATAATAGAAAACTGCTATTTTATATCAGAAGACAAAAAGGGCATGCTTTCCGCCTATCTTGCAATTCAATATATACGAATAAAGCAAGTCAGGAATCGTATTATCGATTCTGCCGATTGTTTAGTCCAGGCATTGAAAGATATGGGAGCATCGGATGAGGTCATAGGAAAATATGCTATTTCAAAAAATGACAGCAAAAATATTCAAGCCCAAATGTTAATGGATTTAAAAAGCCTCTCAGACCTTGCAATTTCTTTTCTTAGTTTGACATGGATTCTATGTATTAATCAAACAAAAAAGAAGCTATATACCTCTGATAGTCCTATAGGTACGCATGCGCATGTAGATCACCCTATTATGTCAATGAACGGATTGAAATCAAAAGGAGTGGAAGTGTTCTTTCCTATTTCTCCAGAGTGCATTTTAGTAATGTTTGATGGTTCTTATCACTTTCAAAATGCACACTTGGAAAGAAGATATGTGCTGTTAGATAACGAAGCATATATTGACTATTACAATTCGCTCTGTGCCATGCAAAGTGAAAGATGTGTTTTCTCAAGTGATGGAGATTTTGCTTTGCTTGAAGAAATGAAAGAAAACAATCCTCAAATCTTCTCGCAACCCCACACTCAGATGAACTGGGGCGGCAAAACGTATTTCCCAACAACATAACAGATATGATGAACAGCCGCTTATCTTTCTAATTTTTCTACACCACTTACAATAATGGCGGCGCTACCCTAACACGCCCGATGCCCGGACAAGCTTGTGTTTTCAAGGCTTTCCGGGCTTCACTTACATTAGCTCCGGCGGGATACATAGCTCCGGGAAATGCCGAATGTGGAGGCGATCTCCCGTTGGGTCAGGGGGACGGTGCCGCCAAGACCGTACCGCAGACGGATGACCTCTGATTCCCGCTGGGTCAGGCACTCCTTCACCAACCGCCGCAGGCGCAGGGCACTGTCCCGGTCATAGAGATCCTCCAGCATGGTGTCATCTACACCGATGACGTCCATCAGCTGCAAGGCGTTGCCCTCCCGATCCGATTCGATGGTCTCCGACAGGGATACCTCTCCCTGCAATTTTTTCTGAGACCGGAAATACATTAAAATCTCATTTTCAATACATCTTGCTGCGTAAGTAGCTAGCCGGGCACCTTTGGAGGGATCAAAGCTGGAGATCCCCTTGATAAGCCCAATGGTCCCAATGGAGATCAGGTCATCCTGATCGGAACTTTGCGCATAGTATTTCTTCACAATATGTGCCACAAGGCGAAGATTCCGCTCAATGAGGACATTCCGGGCCTCCGGGTCCCCCTGAGCCAGACGTTCCAGCCACATCCTTTCCTCACTGGCGGAAAGGGGCCGGGGAAAGGACCCGCTGCGGTCCAGCCGCAGAGAAAATAAAAGCGTATTGGCAAACAGCATCAGCGCGGCAGAGATCATGCGCACCACCTCCTGTTCACCTTTATGACAGGAAGGGAAGTCCCTATGTCTTGCGGCGGCGGGGACGGCGTGTTAAAATGAATGGCAGAGACTGATGGCGGCTGCAGAGAGACTGCTCTGATTTTTTCATGCGGCGGCAGCTGCTCCCGTTGACAGATGACGCCAACAGGTGTAAATTACATACCGGTTTCTATAAAAAAGAGCCCCTAAAACGAAAGTACAGATCACGTGCTCTGGAGATCAGGCTCAGGGTCTTGCTTTTCAGTGCGGCCATGGGCCGAAAACTGCGGGGGCATTTTAATTAGGAGCGAACGCAACATGGGTCTGGAAGAATAGGAGCACCGACCTCGGTGCACTGACGGTGCGCCGGCCGGGGGTTCTGTTCTTATTGACTGCGGATGCCTCCGGGCGTATGCTCGTTGAGAGGCGCAGAAAGGTGGAATGAACATGCGGTATAAGGAGTTTGGAAAAACCGGGATGAAGGCGTCCGAGATGGCGCTGGGAACCTGGGGGATCGGCGGAGCGGGCTGGGATGACAATCCGGAAGAGACCCGTATTGATGCGATCTGCGCCGCAGTGGAAAATGGTGTCAATTTTATTGATACCGCACCGGCCTATAATGCCGGTGCAGCCGAATGTCTGGTGGGGAAGGCGCTCAAGCAGAGCGGAACGCGCCAAAGGGTCATAGTGGCAACAAAGTGCGGAAATTTCTACATGGGAAATGGGACGTATGTTCGTGACGGACACTATGACAAAATCATTCAGCAGTGCGACGATTCCCTCAAAAACCTGCAGACGGATTATATCGACCTGATGCTGATTCATTGGCCGGATGTCAATACCGACTTTGCTGAGACTGCTGACGCACTGAATGCGCTTAAAAAATCCGGTAAGGTTCTTCATATCGGTGTTTCCAACTTTACAAGGGAGCAAATGGAGGAGATCGGACAGTATTGTACGTTGGAAGCCTATCAGCCGCAGTACTCTATGGTTGTCCGCACAAATGAAGAACAGATGAAGTGGGCGGCTGAACAGGGCATGGGCGTCATGACATACGGTTCTCTGGGCGGCGGGATCTTAACAGGGGCATTCCGGAAGCTGACAACCTTTGAAGCCACGGACAGTCGGAACCGTTTTTATAAGCACTTCCAGGAGCCAATGTTCTCTAAGGTTATGAAGGTCCTGGAAGTCATGGATCGGATCTCCGCTGATCGGGATAACGTGCCCCTGTCTCAAATCGCACTGAACTGGTGTGCACAGAAGGAATTTGTTTCTTCCTGTATTGTCGGCGCACAGAGCAGACGGAAGATCGAAGAAAACTGCGCTGTCTATCAGTGGATGCTGACTTCGGAAGAAATCGCCTTGCTGGACGCGGCGATCGAGCAGTATCTGGTGAAGCAATAAGCTAATAGTGAAGAACTGAGGGAGAGGGGGCTTTCGTCCGATCCGAAAAGCTTGCTTTTAGGGATCGAAACCGTTTGGAAGCCTTCTCTCCTGAACGATATACAAGTGGTACAGCTTTAAAATGCATATTGAGAAATGATGATCATTGCCGCAAGCGCTGTGCAAATAGCACAAAAAATGTTAAATATTTATAAAAATTCTCACAATTGAAAAACAAGAAATAGTATGATATTTTAAAAAAGGCCAATTTAGATCGTTTGTGATTTTTTTTTGCATTCCAATCCATTACTGTGGCAATCGTCCGGTTTGGCCAAATGCGGCTTGGTCCGCAAGATGGGACTCCATAGATTTTGGTTAAAACATTCTCTTGTACCGGCGCAAAGTCTGTTGAGATTTTGATGTTTTTACATGTTTAAATCAGTGCTCGATTCGGAGCACTCTTTTAACCCCCTGTTTCGTGCACGAACACGGAAATGGCAATGAGATACGATATGTGAGGTCAGTGTAATGGTAACCGTTGAAATGGTGGCAAAGATGGCCGGTGTGTCGCGTGGAACCGTTGACCGCGTTCTCCACCATCGGGGAGAGGTCAAGAGCGAAACTGCCGAGAGAGTTCGACAGGCCATGCGCGAGTTGGATTTTCAGCCGAACACATTGGGCCGAGCTTTTTCAATAGCGAAAAAGAGAAACCGGATCGGGATCTTTCTATCAGCGCGTGAACCGGACTTTCAAGAACAGATCAAGCAGGGCATAGAAGACGGTGTCGCCTATGCACAGCAGCATGGAATCGAAGCTGTGATCGAAGTGGTTTCTCCGGATGATGAGCTGCTGTATTTGCAGAAGATCGATGAGATGATCGCTTCCGAGGTTCAAGGGATCGTTTTACGCGGGATCGAGTCCAAGGCGTTTGACGAACGGCTTCAGATCCTGAAGAATCAGGGAATTCCTGTTTTTACGTATAATCAAGATGTGCGGCCGGCACTGAGAAACTGCTATGTGGGCATTGACTCCTGCCGCGCCGGAAAATGTGCGGCGCTTTTGATGCGGCAGATCTCCCCACCTGACGGATACGCCTTGATCGTGGGCGTAACGCCCCAGCATAAGGACAGCGAAAAACGGATAGAGGGATTTCTGGAGCAATGGGGCCTTGCCCCAAAGGCATCGTCAGGATACCGGATCATTTATGGAGAAGGCTATCATGATGTTGCATACGCTCGTACGCGGGATGTCTTGAATGAGATGCCGAACATCACGGGTATCTTCGTCAGCGGCGCGGGCCTGAGCGGCGTAGCGCAGGCGGTATACGAACGAGGGACCGCCGATGTTCAAAAGATTGTGGGGTTTGACGCCACACAGCGAAATATTACCTACATGAAGAATGGTACAGTCCAATTTTTAATCGATCAAAGTCCTTATCAGCAGGGATATAAAGCGGTCCAACTGCTTGTAGATTATCTGTTTGAGGGGCGAGCGCCTGATGTGTCCTGTTATTATCTCGACGCACATATCAAAAATGCTTTCAACTGCTGAGTCCAAAAGGCCTTGGCGGGCAAAGGCTGCCTATCCGTACATGAAGGCGCAGGGGGGCGGCGTGATTTTGAACGCTTCTTCCTTCGCAGCGCTGGACCCCAATGCGGGGCGGGCAACATACAGTGCCGCAAAGGCTGCTGTGAAAAATCTCAGCGCATCCATGGCGGCAGAGTTTGCGGCCGCCAATATCCGGGTGCTGTGGCCTATGTGCCGGGCATGATCGCAACAGAGATCGCTGCGGAGAGCATTGAGAAGTACGGTGATGCGCTGTTGGCAGACATCCCGTGCCGCCGCTTCGGTACGCCGGAGGACCTGGGAAAGGTATTGGTGTTTTTGGCTTCGGATGCCGCAGGCTACATGAATGGCTGTCATGTTGAGATCAGCGGCGGAAAGCGCTGTGTGCAGAATCCTCAGTTTTCCTATCAATAAGCGAAACAACATATATAAACGTGTAAGACAGGCTGTCCGTTTAGGGCAGCCTGCCTCGTTTTTTGCTTGGAATATAGCTCTTGGCGATATACTGACGATCTTAATGACGCAGGAGAATGTTTCACGGAGAAGCGCTTGGTTCTCGTTGTCCCTTATGCTTTTTGCGTCGGAGTGGTTCTGTTCTGCCAAATCAGCCAACCTGCTCCTGTTCCATCACCGCGTCGATCGATATGGCTGGACCGGGCCGTCGATGTCCGCCAGAGCCTTTTCTATAACAGCGGGAAGGTCCTCCGGCTTGGCGTGGATGTTTGCCACCTGAGGCAGGGCTTTCCATTGCCTGAAACTGAGACTCTGCGGCGTCCAGTACCTTCTTGCCGACGATGATGGCGGCCTTTATGACGGGAAGGGAAATCCCTATGTCTTGCGGTAGCGGGGACGGCATGTTAAAATGGCAGAAAAGGGGGTGGGAGAATGGCCTGGTATGTCTATATGCTCCGCTGCGGGGACGGCAGCCTGTACACCGGCTCCACCACCGACGTGGCCCGTCGGCTCCGGGAGCACCAGAACGGGACCGGGGCCAAATACACTCGCGCCCGGCCTCCGGTGTCGCTGGCCTACACAGAGGAGGCTTCGGACCGCTCCGCCGCCCAGCGCCGGGAGGCGGCTATCAAAAAGCTGCCCCGGAAACGGAAATTGGCGCTGATCGAAGGAGGTACACCATGAACCTGAAAAAACGCTTGGTTCTGGGAGAAAATGGTAGTAGCGCTGGTAAGCTATTGGGCCGCATTACCGGAATCGGCCCGGGCAGATACAACAGATGTGGAGGCAGTGTACAGGCACTATGCCACGAAGCGGGAAGAATGACAGTCCTGTGATAATAATTTTTAAACCGTCTGTGTTCCTGTGAATGATGGCGGCCTGCCGACGGAACAGGTTATGACAGCGGATATGAAAGAAAGGAAAATGTGAGAGTTATGAGAAGAAAGGATCGTGAAGTCAGCGCTGAGCAGGCGTGGGAAATTGTGGAGCGCTGCTCCTATGGCGTACTGGCTATGACAAAGCCGGACGGAACGCCCTATGCCGTGCCGGTGAATTTTGCGCGGGAGGGGAACTGCCTGTATATTCACTGCGCGCAGGCCGGTGAAAAGACGGACTGTCTGAACCACCAGCCGCAGGTGTGTGTCACCTGTGTGGAAGGCGGCGCATGGGTGGACCAGCCGGCCCTGACCACGCGCTACGCCTCCGCAGTCATGTTGGGCAGAGTGGAAGAACTGACGGATGAGGCAGACAAGGTAAAGGCACTGCGGCTGCTGTGCATGAGACTGGCACCAGAGCACCCCAGAAGCCATGGCGATTTTTCGGAGTGCCGGGGAAAGACAGCGGTCTGGCGCATCACCGTGGAACAGATCACCGGAAAGGCGAATCCGGGAAGGATGGAATGAAAAAAACGGTGCCATGAGCAATGCTCGTGGCACCGTGGCTTTTATTGAGAAATCTGTTTTTCTACCGGGGCCTTTCGCTTCGGCGGAAAGCCCAGAAGACAGAGAAGCGCACCCAAAAGGGGATGGAAAATCGGTTTTTGATTCCACTTTATGATCCGATAGAGAAACGGCCTGAGAACCGAGTATACATTCCCTACATCTACAAAGAAGGCGATACAAACAAAGAGTGAGGACAGGATACCGCAGAGAACAATGGCCAAAAGGCCCCGGCGAAGACAGCGGACCCACGGCTTTTCCGGGAGCTTGACTGCCGCGGCGAGAGACAATACTTGTACCAGCGACCAGCCCAGAAGCAATAAGAATACGGGCCGCACCACATACATCAAAGCTGCGGTCCAACGCGGGTCATAGTGGAAGCTTTGGATATCCTGGGCTGTTGGCAGGAAAAACCGATACAGCAGATAGATGACCGCAGTCAGCCCACAGCCTGCCGCAGCTTGGATCAGAGCGTTTTTTCGCCCTTCTGGCACTGGTGGGCCATAGAGGACAGCGTTGGCGTCTGTATCAAAAATTTCCGCTAACCGCAGGATCTGATCCACATCGGGCCGGGTGCGGCCATTTTCATAGTTGGAAACTGTCTGCCGGGTGACAAACAGCTGCTCTGCCAGTTCCTCCTGCGTCAGATGCTTTTGCTGACGCAGATCCCGAATGTTTTTTCCAATGTCACGCATCATGCCTCACCTCAGCGTCAGTCTATCAGAAGCCGGGAGAAATGTCACGCAAGGAATCTTTTCCATGGTGCGCTTTCAATGGAAAAAGCTTGCTCAGTTCACCCGGAGGTGAATGGAGATATTTTCCAACCCGTAAAATGGCTCGGCGGCGGTGGGGGTCAGCCCCTCCAGCACATCAGACTCGTACAGTGTGGAGACTGTCTTGAAGCAGATGGGCAGGATGGGAGCCTGACTCTGCAGGTACCGACACAGGCCACGAACCGCCGTTTCCCGGTTTCCTCCGGAGCGGCAACCCTCCAAAAGCTGATCGCACTGGGGATCGCTCCATCCACCGTAATTGAGACTGCCGCCGGTGGCGAGCAGGGAGGAAACGTCCCAGTCCGCCGTTAGCCGTACCTCACCGTAATAAAGGTCAAAGCGGCCGGCGGCCAGTGCGGCGGTGTATTCCTCCCAAGGCAGCTCCACGGTTTCTGTGGCAGCGCCGGCAGCTGTAAATGCGGCGGCGATCTGCCGGGCCATGGAGACCTTGAAGCTGTTTTCGCTGTTGACCAGCAGGCGCAGCGTGCGGCTGGGCCGGGTCTCACAGGCATTCAGAGCATCGGTGAAGGCCACCACGGAATCTGTCTGCTCCAAGTCTGCCGGATAGAGAGGGGATGCCGGAGAAACGGGGAACTGCGCTGCCTTAGCGTGGCCGGAAAGCAAGCTGCTCACCAAGGCCCTGCGGCTGACGCCCAGAGAAAGGCAGCGGCGGAACGCGGCATCGTCCAGACCCTTTGCGGAGACATTGACCCCCAGATACTGAAACACGGTGGTGTCGGCATCATCGTAGCTGACGCTGCCGGAAACGGCAACAGGGTCCGTGCCGGTGAGATCTGCCACGATCAGCTGCACATCCCGGGAAGAAAAGCGGTAGAGCATGGACTCCTGATCCGCTGTACCGGTGAGGGAGATCCGTTCCACCGGTTGACTGATGTGCCGCCACCAGTTCTGACTGGCGATCAGACAGCTTTCGCTGCTTTCGTCATAGAGGTAAGGACCGGTTCCCAGAGGGACGCTGTGCTTCTCTGTGCCGGACTTCAGAATGGGAATGTCCAGCAGAGCGGGCAGACCGGTATTGGGGCGGTTGAGGGTCAGGGTCACCGTGCCGTCCCCGGCGGAAATGCTTTTGACATCCGACAGCCGTCTGGCGTAGCGGGCAGAGCTGCGGGCGGCGTTGAGGGTGGCCTTCACGTCGGCGGCGGTGAGGGGAGATCCGTCGGAAAACACCACGCCGTCACGGAGGGTCAGCTTGTAGGTCAGCGTTTCCGAATCGTAGGTGTAGGATGCGCACAGCAGCAGCTGGGGAGTGAAGGTCTGATCCAGCCGGAACAGTCCCTCATAAAGGAGGGAGGCCACCGTCTGCTGAACACCGTCGGGACAGGAGAGGGGATTCAGAGGCTGCCCCTCTAAATAGGGCAGGGCGAACACGGCGGGCAGACCGCTGTGTTCTTCCTCTACGGGGGTCTCCTCCGACGGAAAGGGCAATTCATCTGCGGAGGATTCGTCGATCTGGGCGCAGCCGGTCAGAAGGGAGAGGGTCAGAGTCAGGACCGCCGCCCAGGCGGTGATTCGTTTCATAGGCCCTCCTTCAGAGAAATGACGGCCACTTGGACGCCTCGCTGATCGCCCATTTTCCGGTGCGACCAGAACAGGTCGGGGCGGCAGGCGGTGCAGATGCCGGAGACCTCGATTCGCTCCGGCAGCAGACCGGCGCGCAGCAGCCATTGGCGGTTCAGCCCAGCCAGATCCACATGGAATTTGGGACCTTTCACTGTGATATAGGCGTCGGCATCCGCTCCCAATGCGGCTTGCATGGCCTCCGGCACATCTCCGTCTGTCTCGAAGCAGCAGGGGCCGATGCAGGGGCCAAGTGCCGCCAGCAGCTCGGCGGGACGGCTCCCATAGGCCGCACCCATGGCTGCCACGGTTTTCTCCACGATCCCGGCGGCGCAGCCCCGCCAACCGGCGTGAACGGCGCCGATGGCCTGATGGACGGGATCGTACAGCAGCACGGTGCCGCAGTCGGCGGAAAAGACCGTCAGGGGCAGACCGGGGACGTTGGTGATGAGAGCATCCACATCTGTGTAGTCCCGGGGACGGAGCAGACCCTTCCCGGCGTCCTCCGCCGTGACGGTGCGGATATTGGCGGTGTGGGTCTGCTGACTGAGGACCGCACGGGTCTCATCCAGGCCCAGAATGGCGAAAAAGCGGCGGTAATTTTCCCGCAGCTTTTCCGGGCCATCCCCCTGTCCGGGGCGGAGGTTCAGGCTGTCCCACGGGGCGGGGGACACGCCTCCCCTCCGGGTGGAAAAGCCGTGGGGGATCTCATTCAAAACATCGGCGGTGAACCACACCAGACCGGTTTGCTCATGCTGTTGAAAGGGCATAGTTAACCTCGCTTGTTCTCTTAAAAAATGCCCTCTGGAAAGCCAGAGGGCAGGGATATGATATTTTCTGGAGTTCCCGTTCCCCTTTCGGCAGTGGGAAAGGGAAACGGGGAACTGATCAACGCCGCAGGGCGGCGCGGCGTGCACGGGATCTTACAGATCCGGGTGATACTCCTTGCAGGTGCACTTCTTCCACTTCAGCCCGCTGCCGCAGGGACAGGGATCGTTGCGGCCGATCTTGATGGTCTTTTTCACGGGCTGCTTTTTAGGCGTGGTGCCATCGCCGCCCACGTTCTCCACGGTGGCCTTGGCCACACGCTCCCGCTTGACTTCCTCATCCTTCCGCAGACGGACGGAGTACAGCCGGCGGACGGTCTCATCCTGAATGGCGGAGACCATTTCCTCGAACATTTCCAGAGATTCCCGCTTGTAGACGTCCACGGGGTTGTTGTTGCCGTAGCCCTGGAGCCGGACGCCCTGCTTCAGGTCGTCCATGGCGTCGATGTGGTCCATCCAGTATTCGTCTACCACCCGGAGCATGATGACACGCTCCAGCTCCCGCATGATAGGCGTGGTGACCTCCTGCTCCTTGGCCTCATAGGTCTTTTCGGCGGCGGCGATGAACGCCTCGTCAAAGTCCTCTTGGGTCTTGGAGGGAATTTCCTCGTCGGAGAATTCCACGGCGCCCTTGGCGAAGTAGATACCCTCCATGCCCTTGAGCATCTCGTGATACTGGGCGGCGTCCAGCTGCTGATTTTCACCGAAGGCCAGTGCCACATGGTTGCTGACGGAGGTGTGCATCATGTTTAGCACGGTCTCCTTGATATCCAGACCGTCCAACACCTGACGGCGCTGGGCGTAGATGATCTCACGCTGCTTGTTCATGACGTCGTCGTATTCCAGAACGGACTTACGGGACTGGAAGTTGCGGCTCTCCACGGTGGTCTGGGCGTTTTCGATGGCACGGGTCAGCATCTTGTTTTCGATGGGGGTGTCCTCGTCCAGATCGAATTTCTCCATCATGTTCTGGATGCGGTCGCCGCCGAACAGACGCATGAGGTCATCTTCCAGAGAGATATAGAACCGGGTCTCGCCGGGGTCGCCCTGACGGCCGGCACGGCCACGGAGCTGATTGTCGATCCGGCGGGATTCGTGACGCTCGGTGCCGATGATGAACAGGCCGCCGGGCGCACGGACCTTTTCAGCCTCTTCCTTGATGATGGCTTTGTGATAGGCCATCCGCTCGGCAAACAGCTTCCGGGCGGCCAGAATATCGGCGTTGTCGGTGTCGGCGTAGCCGGTGGCGTCCACGATGACCTCCTCAGAGTAACCGGCCTTCACCAGATCGGCCCGGGAGAGGTACTCGGCGTTGCCGCCCAGCATGATATCCGTACCACGGCCGGCCATGTTGGTGGCCACGGTGACGGCGCCCAGCTTACCGGCCTGAGCCACGATCTCGGCTTCCTTCTCGTGGTTTTTGGCGTTCAGCAGATTGTGCTGAATGCCTTCCCGCTGGAGCAGGTGGCTCAGCAGCTCGTTCTTCTCGATGGACACGGTACCCACCAGAACGGGCTGGCCCTTTTCGTGGCACTCCTTTACCTGCTGGATGACCGCACGGAACTTGCCCGCCTCGGTCTTGTACACCACGTCGTGATGGTCTACGCGCTGGTTGGGGCGGTTGGTGGGGATCTCCACGATGTCCAGGTTGTAGATGGTGCCGAATTCCTCCGCCTCAGTCATGGCGGTACCGGTCATACCGGAGAGCTTATCGTACAGACGGAAGTAGTTCTGGAAGGTGATGGTAGCCAGGGTCTTGTTTTCACTGTTGACGTTGACATGCTCCTTGGCTTCGATGGCCTGATGGAGACCGTTGGAGTACCGGCGGCCGAACATGAGACGGCCGGTGAACTCGTCCACGATGATGACCTCGCCGTCCTTCACCACGTAGTCAATATCCCGCTTCATGGTGCCGTGGGCCTTCAACGCCTGATTGATGTGGTGGTTCAGCGTGGCGTTGGAGGGATCGGACAGGTTCTCCACATGGAAGAATTCCTCCGCCTTGGCAATGCCGGAGGCGGTGAGGGTGGCTGTCTTGGCCTTTTCGTCCACAATATAGTCGGCATCGATGTGGGAGTCCTCTTCCTCCTTATCGTCCACCTGCACAACTACCTTTTTCTTCAGGCGGGAGACGAACATCTCCGCCATATCGTACATCTGGGTGGACTTTTCGCCCTGACCGGAAATAATCAGGGGGGTACGGGCCTCATCGATCAGGATGGAGTCCACCTCGTCCACGATGGCGAAGCTGTGGCCCCGCTGCACCAACTCACTGGAATAGATGCACATATTGTCGCGGAGGTAGTCGAAGCCCATCTCGTTGTTGGTGCCGTAGGTGATGTCGGCGGCGTAGGCGTCCTTGCGCTGCTGAGCAGTGAGGCCGTGGATGATGAGGCCCACCTTCAGACCCAGGAAGCGGTGGACCTTGCCCATCCACTCGGAGTCACGCTTGGCCAGATAGTCATTGACGGTGACAACATGGACACCTTTGCCCGTCAGCGCGTTCAGATAGGCGGGAAGGGTGGCTACCAGGGTCTTGCCTTCACCGGTCTTCATCTCGGCGATCCGGCCCTGATGCAGCACGATGCCGCCCACCAGCTGCACCCGGTAGGGACGCATGCCCAATACACGGTCCGCGGCCTCCCGCACGGTGGCAAAAGCCTCCGGCAGAATGTCATCCAGGGTCTCGCCGTTGGCAAGACGCTCCTTGAACTCCGGGGTCTTGGCCTGAAGCTCTGCATCGGTGAGGGCCTTGTATTCATCGCCCAGCGCCTCGATCTTATCCACAATGGGGTAGATGGATTTCAGCTCCCGGGAGCTGTAATCGCCAAAGATAGATTTCAGAAATCCCATAGGTTTAAAAACATCCTTTCACGCTTCCGCCCGGCTCTGGGCGGGAAGAGAATATACCATATAAAATGAGCGGGAACATAGCCGCCCACAATAAAACAAGCATACTATATCATATTCGCTCCGGGATTGCAAAGAAAAATGGGAAAGATACGAAAAAAGTTTACAAAATATCTGCGCGGCTGAGAGGATAATCGTTTAACAGCTTTTTGCAGCCGTCAGAATCGGGGAACGGAAAGCCGGAAGCAAGGCTATTTAATGTCAAATTCCGCCGCCAGCGCAAAATCCACGACCCGCTTGTCCTGTTCCGTCTCGTTTTCATGAAACTCGAAAAACCACTTGACCGCCCGGTAGTGGCCGGTATCCAGAGAGCCGTAGCGGCCAGCCCACTGGAAGGCCATCTCCCTCGGCATGTCTTTTTCAAAGATATAGGCTTCCGCCGTGTTGGAAAAGTCTCCATTTTCTTCCAGATCATACCACTGGCCGTCCTGTTCTACCTGAAGGAAGAAATCAGCACTGTTTCCGCTGTCGATTTCCGTGTCCGTGGCGTTGAGGATCGTCACCTTGACCTGTCCCGGATAGGCGGAGCCATCCACCACCGTCATGGTGACGCCCTCATGGTTGTTGACCTCCAGATCAGATGCTTCTTCACTGATCTTGGGGGCAGAGCCGCAGGCGGTGAGGGCCAGCAGGCACAGGGCACAGCAGAAGGTGAACACATTCTTCATGAAGACCGCTCCTTTCGATAATTACAAAACAGATTCTATACTTCTCCATTATAACAGACGTGAGAGAATAAAAAAAGTTCCGGCATATTCCGGCAAACCCGGTAAAATGACCGGAGAAGTTCGCGAAACCTTTCTTGTGCTTTCCGGGGCCTTGTGTTAAGATGATCTTAACAGGAGAACGACGCGGAAAACCCGGACGAAAAAAGAAGGAGGCCCATTATGAAGCTGAGCTTTTACGGCGCTGACCAGTGCGTGACCGGCAGCTGTCACTGTCTGGAGGTCAACGGCAAAAACATCCTGATCGACTGCGGCTTGCAGCAAGGGCGTGACGAGGTGAACAACGAAGCCCTGCCCTTCCATCCCGGCAGTATCGACTTCGTGCTCATTACCCACGCCCATATCGACCATACCGGCCGGGTGCCCATGCTGGTGAAGCAGGGCTTCCGGGGCCGCATCCTCACCACCCGTGTGACGGCTAACCTCATGGATATCATGCTGCTGGACTCCGCCCACATTCAGGAGTCCGACGCCGAGTGGAAAAACCGCAAGGCAGCCCGTTCCGGCGCCCCCAAGGTGGAGCCGCTGTATACCATTGAGGACGCGGAAAATGTGAAGCAGTACGTCACCACCTGCGAATACGGCGAGGATGTGGAACTGTGCGAGGGCGTCAGCGTCCGCTTTGCCGACGCAGGGCATCTGCTGGGCAGCGCCTGCATCACCGTCACCGCCACGGAAAACGGCGTCACCAAAAAGCTGATCTTCTCCGGCGACCTGGGCAATGTGGATCAGCCCATCATCCGGGACCCCAGCCACTTCGGGGGCGCGGACTACGTCATCATGGAGTCCACCTACGGCAACCGCAACCACACGGAGGTGTGGAGCTACACCGAGGATCTGGCGAAAATCATCGATGACACCATGGCCAAGGGCGGCAACGTGGTGATTCCCGCCTTCGCCGTAGGCCGCACCCAGGAACTGCTGTACTTCATCCGGGAGATCAAGGATAAGCAGTTGGTGAAGTCCAATCCGGATTTCCCGGTTTACATCGACTCGCCTCTGGCCCGCCGTGCCACCACCATTTTCACCGGCGATCTGGACGGCTATCTGGACGCCGACGCCCTGGCCTTGGTGCAGGACGGCACCCACATGTTCAACTTCTCCAACCTCCGCATGACGGAGACGGTGGAGGAATCCAAGGGGCTGAACGAGGACGGTATCCCCAAGGTCATCATCTCCGCCTCCGGTATGTGCGACGCGGGCCGTATCCGTCACCACCTGAAGCACAACCTCTGGAAGCCGGAGTGCACCATCGTGTTCGTGGGCTATCAGGGGGAGGGCACCTTGGGCCGCTCCCTGCTGGAGGGCGTCAGAAGTGTGAAGCTCTTCGGCGAGGAGATCGCCGTTCACGCCAAGATCGTGAACTTTCAGGGCCTTTCCTCCCATGCCGACCGGGATCACCTGCTGGCGTGGATCGCTGACATCAAGGCCCCCAAGCCCCAGCACGTGTTCATCGTCCACGGCGACCGGGAGGTGGCTCCCTACTTTGCCGAGAGCGTGGAAAAGCTGGGCTTTACTGCCCACGCACCGCAGTACACCGAGGTCTACGACCTGCTCGAGGATCAGATCGTGGCTCCCGGCTATCTGCCGGAGCGAAAGGCCAAGGCTGTGGGCGGCCAGCGGGTCAGTTCTGCTTACGAGCGTCTGGTGGCGCTGGGTCAGCGGATGGTAGACGTCATCCGCCGCTCCAAGGGCCGGGACAACAAGACCCTTGGCCGCTGGGCCGACCAGCTGCGGCAGCTGCTGGACAAGTGGGAGGAATCCTGATAGAATATACCTACCCGCAGGGTACGCCGCACGGCAGCGGGGGCGATGCTCCCCGCTGCCGTGCGTTTTCAAGACTTGTAAGCCACCAAAAACGGATCGGTTCAAGTGGTGCAGGAAACCCAAACAGGTCTTTCCCGTACACATCCATCCCTGCCGCTGCGGAATCGAGAACCATCTGAATTCAATTGAGAATAAAAGGGATAAAAGCCATGGAAGCATTGGAAAAAGGCAGCGTCTATACCGCCGTTATTGACGGCTATTCCAGCGAGGGGCTGGGGATCGCCCGGGTAAACGGGGCTGTGGTGTTCGTGCCCCACGCCGTCCGGGGGGAGGAGATCGACCTCCGGATCACCAAAGTGATGAAAACCTCCTGCGCCGGCGAAATCGTAAAGATCCATAATCCGTCTCCCGAACGCATGGAGCCGGAGTGCCCCTATGCCGGGAAATGCGGCGGCTGCGCCTACCGCCACCTCACCTATCCGGAGGAACTGTGGGCCAAGCGCCAGCGGGTGCAGGATGCACTGACCCGCATCGGCGGGCTGGAACTGACCGTGGAGGAGATCCTGGGGGCGAAAAACCCGGAGCATTACCGCAACAAGAGCCAGTACCCCGTGGGGGCTGACGGCTCCATCGGCTTTTTTCAGGCTCGGACCCACAAGGTTGTGCCCATCCGCCGCTGTCTGATCCAGACGGAGGCCGCCGACCGCACCGCCCAAGCGGTGGGGGAGTGGATGCGCCGCTACAAGATCTCCGCCTACGATGAGACCACCGGAAAGGGCCTCGTGCGCCATGTCTGCGTCCGGGTGAACCGGAAAGGCGAAAGCCTTTGCTGCGTGGTGGTCAACGGCAATAAGGTGCCGCGGGAGCCGGAGCTGGCGGCCTATGTCACCGCCGCTGTGCCCCATACCGTAGGCGTCCTGCTGAACAGCAACACCCGCCGGGGCAATGTGGTCTTAGGAGACAAATATCGGACGCTGTTCGGCCGGAATTATCTGATGGACACCCTCTGCGGCCTGGAATTCAAGCTGTCCATGCCTTCCTTCTATCAGGTGAACCGAGATCAGGCGGAGGTGCTGTACGGCAAGGCGCTGGAATTCGCGGGCCTTACCGGGAATGAAACGGTATTGGACCTCTATTGCGGTATCGGTACCATTACCCTGTGTCTCGCGAAGGCGGCCAAACGGGTCATTGGCGCGGAGATCGTGCCCCCCGCCATCCGGGACGCCAAGGAGAACGCCCTCCGCAATCACGTCGAAAACGCGGAGTTTTTCTGCGGAGACGCGGCGGACATCGCTGCCAAGCTGGAGAGCGACGGCCTGCGGCCGGATGTGGTGACGGTGGACCCGCCCCGGAAGGGATTGGCCCCGGAGGTCATCGCTTCCGTGGCAGCCATGGGGCCGGAGAAGGTGGTCTATGTCTCCTGCGACCCGGCGACGCTGGGCCGGGACGTGAAGATCTTCCGGGAGTTCGGCTACGAAGCCAAGCGGGCCGCCGCCGTGGATATGTTCCCCGGCACCGCCCATGTGGAGACGGTTGTCTTGCTTTCCAAGGGTAAGGTCGACTCGAAAAAGATTCGGGTTGAGTTCTCTTTGGAAGATATGGATATGTCCGAATTTCAGGATGGGGCAACCTATCCGCAGATCAAGGAGTATGTGTTGGAGCATACCGGGTTAAAGGTGTCCAACCTCTATATCTCACAGATTAAACGAAAATGTGGGATTGGGGTTGGTAAGAACTATAATCTGCCGAAGTCCGAGGATTCCAGACAGCCCCAGTGTCCACCGGAAAAAGAGAAAGCAATCCGAGAAGCATTCAAACATTTTGGGATGATCTAACATCCAGCAAAGTGGAGGTTTCTTATGGATAGGTTGATTTCTTGTGAGTTCAACATGGATAATGCCTGTGTGGAACTGAAATTCTTAGATGGCAGTATGATTGCTATTGATACAATAGCCGTGGAGAATGAGGTTGCTGACAATATGTATCAGCGGTCAGAGCTGGACTATCTAATCTACAATGACCCGATTGGATATGCAGACTTGATATTGAACGGAAACCCCGAAATTTATCTAAAAACTGTAACTGAATGTAAACCCTTAGATTAAAACTCAGCCCTCTGCCTTTTCATTGGCAGAGGGCCGTTTTTTGCTTAACAGTTATTGAGCATCCCTTAATTGCTCTACAACGCTGCATTTCGCTGCGTTGTCATACATCATGCAAGGAATCAGCCACCCCAGCAGAAGAAATACCGGAATTGTCAGCAGGACAGGCAGAATGGTGAATCGATACTCAAAGAACCAGAACATACTGCCCAGCATTTTTCCCGCAAGAGGTCCCACCGCCAGCGACAGAATAAAGGCCGCCGCTAC